>Ga0256834_1001014_pt1 | contig 19667 bp, 13 predicted proteins | sample 4281140metaG_FD_190536 | JGI IMG/M metagenome (GOLD analysis project Ga0256834, IMG submission 190536) | Hydrothermal vent microbial communities from East Pacific Rise, Pacific Ocean - 4281-140 | ecosystem: Environmental > Aquatic > Marine > Hydrothermal vents | place: Pacific Ocean: East...
AAAAACCGGTACGGTAACTATGGACGTAGCAAAAGCTGTTGCTGATGTAAAAGGCGGTAAAATAGATTTTAAAGTTGATAAAACTGGAATTATTCATGCTTCTATCGGTAAAGCGTCTTTTGATGCTGATAAGATAGAAGGTAATGCAAATGAATTGCTTCAAACAATCATAAAACTTAAGCCTACAACATCAAAAGGTGTATATGTAAAAAGTATCTACATGTCTAGTACGATGAGTCCTAGTATTGAAATAGATGCTAAATCAGTTAATGCATAAGCAAGTTAAAAGTTTATAAAATTATGACTAAAGAACAAAAATCACAAGTAATAGACGATTTAACAAGCCAATTAGCTGAAAATAATACCATATATCTTGCAGATATTTCAGGATTAGATGCTTCAAGTACTTCTCAATTAAGAAGAGCTTGTTTTAAAGCTAATGTGAAATTGGCAGTTGTTAAAAACACATTGCTTACAAAAGCAATGGAGAAATCTGATAAAGATTTTGGAGAATTACCAGAAGTTTTAAAAGGAAATACTTCTTTAATGATTTCTGAGATTAGTAATGCTCCAGCTAAAGTAATTAAAAACTTTAGAAAAAAATCTGATAAACCGGTATTGAAAGGTGCATATATTGAAGACGCTATTTATGTTGGCGATGATCAATTAGATACACTTGTTAATATCAAATCTAAAGAAGAATTAATAGGAGAGATAATAGGGTTATTACAATCACCTGCTAAAAATGTTATTTCAGCATTACAGTCTGGTGGTAATACATTATCAGGAATATTGAAGACTTTATCAGAGAAATAAATAGTACCACTTATAAACAAAATAATAAAAAATTAAAACAAACAAAAATGGCAGAATTAAAAGATTTCGCAGAACAGTTAGTTAACTTGTCAGTAAAAGACGTTAATGAATTAGCTGATATATTAAAAAATGAATATGGTATTGAGCCAGCAGCAGCAGCAGTAGCAGTAGCAGGACCAGCAGGTGGACCAGATGGTGGAGCAGAAGAAGAAAAATCAGAATTTGATGTAATTCTTAAAGCAGCAGGTGCTTCTAAATTAGCCGTTGTAAAATTAGTTAAAGAATTAACAGGTTTAGGTCTTAAAGATGCTAAAGGTTTAGTTGATGCTGCACCATCTCCTATTAAAGAAGGTGTTTCTAAAGAAGAGGCTGAAGGTCTTAAAAAATCTTTAGAAGAAGCTGGAGCTGAAGTTGAGCTTAAATAAGCCATAAGCCAATCTCGTCCGAAATATCGGAATCGAAATTGAGCTAAACAAATAAGGTTTAGGTCATTGAATTTTACTTCAATTGACCTAAACCATTTTGTATATATATTCGTTCTTATAAGTTATTATTTTTTTAATTAAAAAATTTCTCCATTGTCAACAAATTACACTACCGAAAGAGTAAATTTTTCATCAGCCAAATTGATTACAGACTATCCAGATTTCTTGGATATTCAAGTAAAATCTTTTCAAGATTTCTTCCAATTAGAAACCAAAGCAGATGAGAGAAGTGATGAGGGTTTATTTAAAACTTTCTCAGATAATTTTCCAATAACAGATACAAGAAATCAATTTGTTTTAGAGTTTATAGATTATTTTGTTGATCCACCAAGATATTCCATTCGTGAATGTATTGAAAGAGGATTAACGCATAGTGTGCCTTTAAAAGCAAGATTGAAATTATATTGTACTGATCCTGAACATGAGGATTTTGAAACTATTGTACAAGATGTGTATTTAGGTACAATACCTTATATGACACATAGTGGTACTTTTGTTATCAATGGTGCAGAAAGAGTTGTAGTTTCTCAACTACACCGTTCTCCTGGAGTTTTCTTCGGACAATCTTTCCATGCAAATGGAACAAAATTATACTCAGCAAGAGTTATCCCTTTTAAAGGGTCTTGGATTGAGTTTGCTACCGACATCAATCAAGTAATGTATGCTTATATTGATAGAAAGAAAAAATTACCTGTGACTACACTTTTCCGTGCTATCGGATTTGAACGAGATAAAGATATCTTAGAGATTTTCGATTTAGCAGATGAAATTAAAGTTTCTAAAAGTGGATTAAAAAAAGTATTAGGCCGTAAATTGGCTGCTAGAGTATTAAAGACCTGGCATGAAGATTTTGTTGATGAAGATACTGGTGAAGTTGTATCTATTGAACGTAATGAAATTGTTTTAGATAGAGATACCGTTCTTGAAAAAGAACATATTGAGGAGATTTTAGAAGCAGGTACTAAAACAATTCTTTTACATAAAGAAGACCACCAAATGGGTGATTATGCTATTATTCATAACACCTTACAAAAAGACCCTACAAATTCTGAAAAAGAAGCTGTAGAGCACATATACCGTCAGTTACGTAATGCTGAACCGCCAGATTATGAAACTGCAAAAGGAATTATTAATAAATTATTCTTTTCAGAACAACGTTATAATCTTGGTGAAGTTGGACGTTATAGAATGAATAAAAAGTTACAGCTTGATATTGATATCAATCAAAAGGTATTAACCAAAGAAGATATCATTACTATTATTAAGAATTTAATCAAGTTGGTAAATTCAAAAGCTGAAGTTGATGATATTGATCACTTATCTAACCGTCGTGTAAGAACTGTTGGTGAACAATTAGCATCTCAATTCGGAGTAGGGCTTTCTAGAATGGCTCGTACCATTCGTGAAAGAATGAATGTGCGTGATAATGAAGTGTTTACACCTATAGATTTGATCAATGCAAAAACATTATCATCAGTAATTAATTCATTTTTTGGGACCAATCAATTGTCTCAATTTATGGATCAAACCAATCCACTGGCTGAAATTACACACAAAAGAAGATTGTCAGCTTTAGGACCTGGAGGTTTATCTAGAGAAAGAGCAGGTTTTGAGGTTCGTGATGTTCACTATACACATTATGGTCGCTTATGTCCAATTGAAACACCTGAAGGGCCAAACATTGGTTTGATTTCTTCATTATCAGTTTATGCTAAAGTTAATAATTTAGGATTTATTGAAACACCTTATCGTGAAGTAATAGGAGGTGTAGTTGATGTTAACAAAGATCCAATTTATTTAAGTGCTGAAGAAGAGGAAGGTCAAAAAATTGCCCAATCAAATTTAGATTTAGATATAAATGGTAAAATAGAATTAGAAAAGGTTGTAGCTAGAGAAGAAGGTGATTTTCCATTAGTAACTCCAGAAGAAGTTAATTATATGGATGTATCTCCTAATCAAATTTCATCTATTTCGGCATCTTTAATTCCGTTTTTAGAACATGATGATGCGAATAGAGCTTTGATGGGATCAAACATGATGCGTCAAGCTGTACCTTTAATGAGACCTCAGTCTCCAATTGTCGGTACAGGTTTAGAACGTAGAGTAGCTAAAGATTCAAGAATATTAATCAATGCTGAAGGAGAAGGTGTTGTTGATTATGTAGATTCTGATATCATTACAATTACCTACAAAAGAACTGATGAACAGAGATTGGTAAGTTTTGAAGAAGACTCTAAAACGTATAAATTAATTAAGTTTAGAAAAACGAATCAAGGTACGTCTATTAACTTACATCCTATTGTTAAAAAAGGAGATAAAGTTGTTGAAGGACAGGTACTTTGTGAGGGATATGCTACAGAAAAAGGTGAATTGGCCTTAGGTAGAAACATGAAAGTTGCCTTTATGCCTTGGAAAGGGTATAACTTTGAGGATGCGATAGTAATTTCTGAAAAAGTAGTACGTGAAGATATTTTTACATCTATTCACATTGATGAATATTCTTTAGATGTTAGAGATACTAAATTAGGTGCTGAAGAATTGACAAATGATATTCCGAATGTTAGTGAAGAGTCTACTAAAGATTTAGATGAAAACGGAATGATTCGTATTGGTGCTGAAATTAAGCCTGGTGATATTCTTATCGGTAAAATTACACCAAAAGGTGAGTCAGATCCAACTCCAGAAGAAAAATTATTACGTGCTATTTTTGGTGATAATGCTGGTGATGTAAAAGATGCATCTTTAAAGGCATCTCCATCTTTAAAAGGGGTAGTAATTGACAAGAAATTATTCCAAAGAATAGTTAAAGATAAAGCAAAAAGAAGTCAAGATAAAGAAGATATTTCTAGATTAGAATCTGAGTTTGTTGTGAAGTTTGACAGCTTAAGAACTATCTTGGTTGAAAAATTATTTAGTCTTGTAAATGGTAAAACAGCTCAAGGTGTTCTTAATGATTTAGGTGAAGAAATTTTCCCTAAAGGAAAGAAATTTACCTTAAAAATGCTAAATGCTATAACTGATTTTGAGTACTTAACTAAAGGTACTTGGACAACTGATAAACATCTTAATAGCTTAGTTAATGAATTAATTCATAACTATAAAATTAAAGTTAATGACCTTCAAGGTTCTTTACGTAGAGAAAAATTCACCATTACTGTAGGTGATGAATTACCAGCAGGTATTGTAAAATTAGCAAAAGTTTACATAGCTAAGAAACGTAAATTAAAAGTAGGTGATAAAATGGCAGGTCGTCATGGTAATAAAGGTATTGTAGCTCGTATTGTTAGAGCTGAAGATATGCCTTTCTTAGAAGACGGAACTCCAGTTGACATTGTATTGAATCCTCTTGGTGTACCATCACGTATGAATATCGGGCAAATTTATGAAACCGTCTTAGGATGGGCAGGTCAGAATTTAGGGCAAAAGTATGCAACACCAATTTTTGATGGTGCTACGATTGATGAAATTACTGAGTTGACAAATAAAGCAGGAGTACCTGAATTCGGACATACTTATTTATATGATGGAGGAACAGGTGAACGTTTTGACCAACCAGCAACGGTAGGTGTAATCTATATGATAAAATTAGGTCATATGATTGAAGATAAAATGCATGCACGTTCTATTGGACCATACTCATTAATCACACAACAACCACTAGGTGGTAAAGCACAATTTGGTGGTCAACGTTTTGGTGAGATGGAAGTTTGGGCTCTTGAAGCATACGGAGCATCTGCAACATTAAGAGAAATCTTAACGGTAAAATCAGATGATGTATTAGGTAGAGCTAAAACTTACGAATCTATCGTAAAAGGAGAGCCGATGCCAGAACCTGGTTTACCAGAATCATTTAACGTATTAATGCATGAGTTAAAAGGACTTGGCTTAGACGTTAGATTAGAAGAATAATTTTATCCCCACGAAAGTGGGGAACTGTTAAATTATAAAAGACAGTTTAATACAACATATTTTTACATTTTAATTGATTGCATTTTAGATATTATGGCAAAACAAAGAGAAAAATACACTGTAAAAAAATTTAGTAAAATTTCTATTGGTTTGGCTTCGCCAGAATCAATTCTAGAAAAATCTAGAGGAGAAGTTTTAAAACCCGAAACTATCAATTATCGTACGCACAAACCTGAAAGAGATGGTTTATTTTGCGAACGTATTTTCGGCCCAATAAAAGATTATGAGTGTGCTTGTGGAAAGTACAAAAGAATTAGATATAAAGGTATCATTTGCGACCGTTGTGGAGTAGAAGTTACCGAAAAGAAAGTACGTAGAGATAGAGTAGGTCACATTAATTTAGTAGTGCCTGTTGCTCATATTTGGTATTTCAGATCATTACCTAATAAAATGGGGTATCTTTTAGGTTTACCCTCTAAAAAATTAGATATGATTATTTACTACGAACGTTATGTAGTAATTCAACCAGGTATAGCTAAGAATATAGAAGGAGAGCCATTAGAAAAAATGGATTATTTAACGGAAGAAGAATATCTAGATATTCTAGAAACACTTCCGCAAGAGAATCAATATTTAGATGATTCTGACCCAAATAAGTTTATCGCTAAAATGGGAGCAGAATGTCTAATTGAATTGTTATCAAGAATTGATTTAGACGCTCTTTCTTATGAATTAAGACACAAAGCAAATACAGAAACTTCTAAGCAAAGAAAAACAGAAGCATTAAAACGTCTGAATGTTGTTGAAGCTTTTAGAGATGCAAATTTAAATAGAGAAAATAAACCAGAATGGATGATTATGAAAGTAGTTCCGGTGATACCGCCAGAATTACGTCCGTTAGTACCATTAGATGGTGGCCGTTTTGCAACCTCAGATTTAAATGATTTATACAGACGTGTTATTATTCGTAATAATCGTTTGAAACGATTAATGGAGATTAAAGCTCCAGAAGTTATTTTACGTAATGAAAAGCGTATGTTGCAAGAATCGGTAGATTCATTATTTGACAATACACGTAAATCATCAGCAGTAAAAACAGAATCTAACAGACCTTTAAAATCGTTATCAGATTCATTAAAAGGTAAGCAAGGACGTTTCCGTCAAAACTTGTTAGGTAAACGTGTTGATTATTCTGCACGTTCTGTAATTGTTGTTGGACCTACATTAAGACTCTTTGAATGTGGTATTCCTAAAGATATGGCTGCTGAGCTTTACAAACCTTTTGTAATTCGTAAATTGATAGAAAGAGGTATTGTAAAAACAGTAAAGTCAGCTAAAAAAATAATAGATAAAAGAGAGCCTGTAGTTTGGGATATTTTAGAAAATGTTTTAAAAGGACATCCAGTGCTTTTAAATCGTGCCCCTACACTACACAGGCTAGGTATTCAAGCTTTTCAGCCTAAATTGATTGAAGGGAAAGCAATACAGTTACACCCATTAGTATGTACTGCATTTAATGCCGATTTTGATGGAGATCAAATGGCAGTGCATTTACCATTAGGTCCTGAAGCTATTTTAGAAGCTCAATTGTTAATGTTGGCATCGCATAGTATTTTGAATCCAGCTAACGGTTCTCCTATAACTGTACCTTCTCAAGATATGGTTTTAGGGTTGTACTATATGACAAAAGAGCGTAAGTCAACTAAAGACCATAAGATAAAAGGAGAAGGAAGTATTTTCTATTCACCTGAAGAAGTGAATATTGCGTTTAATGAAAAGAAAGTTGATTTAAATGCTAGTATAAAAGTAAGAACTAAAGATTTTAATGAAGAAGGAGAATTAACGACTCAAATTGTTTCAACAACAGTTGGTAGAGTATTGTTTAATGAAGTAGTTCCTGAAGCTGCAGGTTATATAAATGAAGTATTGACGAAAAAGTCATTAAGAGATATTATTGGTGATATTTTAAAAGTAACAGATGTACCTACAACAGGTGAATTTTTAGATGCGATTAAAGATATCGGTTATAAGTTTGCATTTCAAGGTGGTTTATCTTTTAGTTTAGGAGATATTATTATTCCTGAAGAAAAAACAGCAATGATAGCAACTGCTAATGACCAAGTTGATGTCATTACTTCTAGTTATAACATGGGTATGCTAACCAATAAAGAGCGTTATAATCAAGTTATTGATATTTGGAGTTCTACCAATAATAAATTGACAGAATTATCTATGAAACGCCTTAGAGAAGACCAACAAGGATTCAACTCTGTGTTTATGATGCTTGATTCTGGTGCAAGGGGTTCTAAAGAGCAAATTCGTCAGTTAACAGGTATGCGTGGTTTAATGGCGAAACCTAAAAAATCAACTGCTGGTGGTGGTGAAATTATTGAAAACCCGATTCTTTCTAACTTTAAAGAAGGATTATCAATTTTAGAATATTTTATCTCTACTCACGGTGCTCGTAAAGGTCTTGCCGATACCGCACTTAAAACTGCCGATGCGGGTTACCTAACACGTCGTTTGGTTGATGTTTCTCAAGATGTAATTGTAAATATAGATGATTGTGGAACTTTAAGAGGCCTAGATATTCAGCCGTTAAAGAAAAATGATGAAATTGTTGAAACTTTAGGAGAACGTATTTGGGGTAGAGCATCTTTAAATGATGTTTATAAACCTGGTACTGATGAAATTTTGGTTGCTGCGGGTACTATTATCGGTGATGAAGAAGTAGCTGAAATTGAAGCGACTCAGATAGAAAGTGTAGAAGTAAGATCTGCATTAACTTGTGAGGCTAAACGTGGTATTTGTGCAAAATGTTACGGACATAGTTTGTCAACAAGACAAATGGTACAAAAAGGTGAAGCTGTAGGTGTTATTGCAGCACAATCTATTGGAGAACCTGGTACACAGTTAACATTACGAACTTTCCACGTGGGTGGTATTGCAGGAAATATTTCTGAAGAGAATAAACTAATCTCAAAATTTGATGGAAAAATTGAAATTGAAGATTTAAATACTGTTGAAGGTTTAGATAATGATGGCAATAAAGTAAATATTGTTATTTCTAGAACTTCAGAGATTAAAATAATTGACAAGAAAACAAAATTAGTATTGAGTACTAATAATATTCCTTATGGTTCTCATTTAATGATAGAGTCAAAAGGAACGATCAAAAAAGGAGATGTAGTTTGTCAATGGGATCCTTATAATGGAGTTATCGTTTCAGAATTTAAAGGTAAAATCGAATTTGAAAATATAGATCAAGGGATTACTTATATTGTTGAAATTGATGAACAAACAGGTTTCCAAGAGAAAGTAATTTCTGAGTCTAAGAATAAGAAAGTTGTTCCGACTTTATTGATTTTAGATAATAAAGGAGAAACTATTAGATCTTACAGTTTACCTGTAGGAGCTCACTTGATGGTTGAAGAAGGTGAAAAAATTGATGCTGGTAAGACCTTGGTTAAAATACCTAGAAAATCTGGTAAAGCAGGTGATATTACTGGTGGTTTACCAAGAGTAACAGAATTATTTGAAGCTCGTAACCCATCAAACCCTTCTGTTGTTTCTGAAATAGATGGTGTTGTATCTTTTGGTAAAATTAAGCGTGGTAATCGTGAAATTATTGTTGAATCTAAATTAGGTGACATTAGAAAATATTTAGTAAAACTTTCTAATCAAATTTTAGTTCAAGAAAATGACTTTATCAAAGCTGGTATGCCATTGTCTGATGGTGCAGTTACACCTACAGATATTTTAAATATCAAAGGACCGTCTGCGGTACAACAATATTTGGTCAATGAAATTCAAGAAGTATATAGACTACAAGGTGTGAAAATTAATGACAAACACTTTGAAGTGGTTGTACGTCAAATGATGCGTAAAGTTAAAATTATTGATTCTGGTGATACCATTTTCTTAGAAAATCAATTGATTCATAAAAATGACTTTATTCAAGAAAATGACAACATTTACGGAATGAAAGTAGTTGAAGATGCAGGAGATTCAGAGGAATTAAAAGCAGGTCAAATAGTGTCATCACGTAAATTAAGAGATGAGAATTCAATTTTGCGAAGAGCTGATAAGAATTTAGTTGAAGCTAGAGAAGCAATTCCTGCAACAGCAGAACCAATCTTGCAAGGTATTACAAGAGCATCCTTACAGACGAAATCATTTATTTCTGCTGCATCGTTCCAAGAAACAACTAAAGTGTTAAATGAAGCGGCGGTAAGTGGTAAAGTAGATACCTTAGAAGGATTAAAAGAAAATGTTATCGTTGGTAAGAGAATCCCTGCTGGTACAGGAATGCGTATTTATGATAATATTATTGTTGGTTCTACTGAAGAAATGGAAGCTAATTAATTTGAACTGATATGGCAGAAGACAAAAAGAAAGATAATCAATTGAATATTGAATTGGATGAAAGTATTGCTGAAGGTACTTATGCAAATTTGGCAATTATCAATCATTCTGTTTCTGAATTTGTAGTTGATTTTGTGAATGTTATGCCAGGTACACCAAAAGCTAAAGTGAAATCTAGAATAATTTTAACGCCACAACATGCTAAGCGATTAGCAAAAGCACTGGCTGAGAATGTGAGTAGATTTGAAAAAGCACATGGTGAGATTAAAGATTATGAACAACCGCCAATTCCTATGAGTTTTGGACCAGCGGGTCAAGCATAAGTTATATAAACGCCAAGCAATTTGCTTGGCGTTTTTTTTTGAATACTAAATTTTGATTATTTTTGCAATAATATGGGTGAGACATTTAAAACCATAGCTGTATTTCAATATTCTTATGAAGCACAAATACTTAAAGGTCGTTTAGAGTCTGACGGAATTAAAGTTTTTCTGTTTGATGATTTGACCATAGATACTGATCCTTTAGTAAGTAATGCTATTGGAGGTGTAAAGCTTAAAGTTCTAGCAAATCAAGAACAAGAAGCAATACATGTGCTAAAATCAATTAAAAAATATTCAGTTGATGGTGAAGGAAATTCAATAACTTGCCCAAATTGTAATAGTAAAAAAACAGAATTGTTTTCGACAATTAAAGATGTGAAATCATTGTTTTGGTTTGTTTTTGGATTGTTGTTTTCACTACTCCCTTTTTACACAAAGTATAAATATAGATGTCAAAACTGTAATGTAGAATTTAATTTATAATGAAATCAGCTACAAAAGTATTTTCTATAGATAAAATGAGGAAATTCCCTCTAACATATGGTTTTTTAGGAGCTTTGATTGGGTTGGTATTGCGTTATGCTTATACAGGCTCAGTTTCAAATTTTCCTTTTAAAAACGTATTGCACTCACATTCACATGTCATGTTATTGGGTTTTTTATTCAATGCGTTGTTATTATTTGTATGGGCTAATTTTACGAAAGGGGTTGATAAAATTTCTTATACTATTTATATCGCAATGCAGCTATGTGTAGCAATATTGCTAGTTGTATTTATGGTACAAGGTTATGCCTTTTATTCTATACTGTTCTCAACACTACACTTGTGGCTAAGTTATGTGTTGTTGATTAGGTTGTGGAAACGAATTGAACCTAAAAATGGGTTTCATCAATTGGTTAAATTAGGTATTTTATTCCATTTTTTGTCATCATTAGGTCCTTATATGTTAGGCCCTTTAATGGTGTTTGAAATGCAAGAGTCATCATGGTATCAGCAAGCCATATTCTTTTATTTACACTTTCAATATTTCGGTGTTTTTTATGTGTGGATGTTGGCAATCTTATTGCAAAAAACAACTGCAGTTATTACACGAAAGCAACGACTACTTATAGCTGTTAGTTTACTTTTGTTATTTGCACATTCTTTAGATTATAGTTTTGACCATTGGAGCATTCAAGTTCTAGGAGGATTAGGTTCATTATTACTTTTCATGGTGCTTTTAAGCTTTAAGGATGCCTTTAAAAATGTACAGCAGTCGTATAGAAACATGTATTATATCATCCTTTTTATTGGCTTGATAAATATAGTTGGTACGATACCGAGTATTGCAAATTTGGTGGTAGAGAGTCGGTTTATGTTAATTGCTTGGTTGCATCTATTGTTTTTAGGAATGTACATTCCGTTTCTTTGGATGAATGTTGTTCAAAGGATGCATCCATCACTATGGTATATTTATGGTTTTGTGGTTCTTTTTTCTGAGACCATTCTAGTTTTTCCAACACAGTTGTCTCAATGGCTTTCAATTTCTGTAATGTGGTTGTTGTTTATTGCTTATTCAGGTGTCTTTTTATGTATTTCTTATGTGCACTTAACACTTCTTTTTGGTAGAAAAGAAAAACTTCAAAAACAGCTTTAAAATCCTTCTGAAGTTTTATCTAATAAATTAATCTTTTCATTTGTTTCTTTTATGGTGACATAAAGTTCAGGTTATAGACGTTTAAATATGGAAGAGTTAAGAAAGAAATATAAATCTTAAGTTCTATACTTTCTTAATCACACTCGTTACAATTCCCCAAATCACAAAATTATTTTCTTCAGTAACTTTTATAGGTTTGTAATTCGAGTTTTCGGGTTGTAGCCAAAGTCCATCCGCTTTAATTTTTAAACGTTTTACGGTAAATTCACCATCAATAAAACACACTGCAATTTTATTATGTGTTGGCTCTAAACTTCTGTCAACTACCAATAAATCATTGTCATCTAAACCAGCATCGATCATTGACTGTCCGCTAACACGAGCAAAAAAAGTGGCTTCTTTGTTTTTGATTAGTTCTTTGTCTAAACTAATTCGCTGTTGTTTAAAATCGTCTGCTGGCGAAGGGAATCCTGCTGAAATACCTGTATCAACAAAAATTGCTCCTGTAGTATCGGTATCCATTTCTGGCGTGTAGAATGTAAGAGGTTTTAATTGTTGTAGCTTCATTATTTTATCTTAATAATTTCATGAATATCAGTAGTGTATTTTGGCGATAAATGTTCTTGACGCATTTTCCAAGTACGCTTTAAATCTTGATTGGCAATTTTTATTTTATAGTCACCAAATTTAGTGTTTAAATTATCAAAAACAGTCATTAGAGATTTATGTTTCGGATTTTCATTGAGAAATAAACTTAACTGATGGTTGTCGGTAGGTACTAAGCCTGTAACAATTACACCAGCTCGTTTGTACTTGACACCGCTTTTAAAAATTGAAGTCACAGCATGTATAGCGGCATTACTGATAACCAAACTAGAATCTGTTGGGTATGACAATACTACAGATGTATTGGTTCTATGTTGCGGCGTGTCCTTTTTGTGGCGATCGCTACTTAGTAATACAAGTATCATATGACAGCTAGAACCTTGTTTACGCAATTTTTCAGCACAACTTGTTGCAAAAGTAGATACGCGTTCTTTGATATTGTCTAGATCAGAAAATGTAGTTTCAAAGCTACGTGTGGTAGCAATAGATTTTTTTGTTTTTGGAGTCTCTAGAGCTAACATTGAGATGCCTTCTAATTCCTTTTTAAGCTTCCATTCAATGATAGAGAAGTTTTTGCGAATCCATTCGTCAGAGAGTTGAGTGAAATCGTAGGCCGTATTGATATTCTTTATTTTCAATCGTTTTTGTAACCTTCGACCAATTCCCCAAACATCTTTAATCTTCATCCATTTCAATGCCTTTATCCTCTTTTGATCTGAATCAATAACAAATACGCCATTAGTTTGCTTCGGGAATTTACGGGCAATTTTATTGGCTACCTTAGACAAGGCCTTGGTAGGAGCAATTCCCACACAAGTAGGAATACCTGTCCATTTTAAAATACGCCGTTTTATTTTATCCCCGTAAAGGGAAAAATTATAATTGTCAAAGCCTTTAAATTGTAAAAAAGCCTCATCAATACTATACACTTCAAGATCTGGAGTAAATTGATGTAAAATAGACATGACCCGAGTACTCATATCTCCATATAATGGATAATTAGAAGAAAGCACTTGTACTTGATGTTCTTTAAAAAACTGTTTGTACTTAAATGCAGGGGCACCCATGGGCAATCCGATAGCTTTTGCTTCATCACTTCTAGCAATTACGCAACCATCATTATTTGAGAGAATTGCAACAGGTTTATTGCAGAGATTTGGATTAAAAACCCGCTCGCAGGAAGCATAAAAATTATTACAATCAACAAGTGCAAACATGTCTATAAAAGTAGTATTATTCTTTTGAATTAAGAAGATTGTATTCTATATATTTGCTTTATGAAACGAGCATGTTGAAAATTTTAATCGAAAAGAATTCCTCTAGGCTCTGCCTCTAGGTTTCCGATTCACTTCTCCTTGGGAGAGGTCGAAACTGCCTTTTGCAGTTTCGGGTGAGGTAAAATACCAAATTTCGATTTTTGATCCTAAGGTCAAAGCTTGTGCCCAGCTTGACTGGGTATGAAACCAGCGAAATACCCCTATGGCTTGCCTCGGGGATAGTTGGTTTCAAGAAATTTTTTATTGTATAGTAGAGTGATTAATAACAGAGAGTCTCGTCCCGAGGTTTCGAGAGTCGGGATGACCTATAATATTTAAACAGATGAAAAGATTAAAAAATAAAATAGCAATTATAACAGGAGGAGCTTCAGGTATTGGCAAAGCAACTTCTTTTAAGTTTGCTAGTGAAGGTGCTACAGTTATTATTTGTGATATCAATAAAGAAAAATGTGCCGAAACATTGGCGGAACTTAAATCTGAAAATTACAATTGTGAAGCTTATGTGTTAGATACAACGAATGAAGAAGCAACTAATAATATGGCTAATGAAGTTGCAGAGAACTATGGAAAAATAGATATTTTAATCAATAATGCAGGCATCACTCGTGATGCAACTTTGGCTAAAATGACAGTTCAAGAATGGCAACAAGTAATAGACGTTAATTTGACAGGAGTTTTTACGTGTAGCAAAGCCATTTCGCCTTATATGATAAGTAATAATTATGGTAGAATTATCAATACTTCATCGGTAGTTGGGTTGCATGGTAATTTTGGACAAACCAATTATGCAGCAAGTAAAGCAGGTCTTATAGGTTTTACCAAATCTCTAGCCAAAGAATTAGGTAAATATAATATTACAGTTAATGCTGTTGCACCAGGTTTTATTGCAACAGATATGGTAAAAACAATTCCTGAAAAAGTTGTAGAACTCATGAAAAGCAGGTCTCCATTAAATAGATTAGGTACACCAGAAGATATTGCAAATACCTATCTTTTTTTAGCTTCAGATGAAGCTTCTTATATCAGTGGTGCTGTAATTAGTGTTGATGGAGCTTTTTCATAAAGGATTAATTTTTTTCATAATTTTAAAAGCTTTTTATCAACTATTTTACAATAGAGAATCAATGAAAAAGAATAGCTATTTACTATTGGTTTTACTATTGGGTAGTATGGTTTGTCGAGCACAGAATGATACTGTAAAACTTAAAGAAGTATTGATTTCAACCAACAGAATATCGTTACCGTCATTTAAAACATCTAGAACAATTACTTTAATTACTGCCAATGAAATTAAAAACTCTACAGCAACAACGGTAACAGATATTTTACAACAAGTTACAGGAGTTGATGTGAGAAGACGTGGTGTAGATGGTACGCAATCTGATTTGTACATACGAGGTGGTAACTTTGATCAAACGCTATTGTTGATTGATGGCATTAAAATGGATGATGCTCAAACGGGACATCATACCATGAATGCAATTTTATCATTAGACAATATTGAACGGATAGAAATTATAAAAGGGCCAGCAGCTAGAGTGTTTGGGCAGAATGCTTTTACAGGAGCCATTAATATTGTAACGAAAAGAGCAACAAAAGATCAATTAAATGCCCGTATTAATTATGGGTCATATCAAAATTTAAAAGGAAGTATTGGTTATACCGAAGTATTTAAAGACGGCAGTGTTCAAATGCATATAGCAAAACAAAAATCTGACGGATACCGATTCAATACTGATTTTGACAATACATCTCTATTTTTAAAAACAAACCTTAAAAAGTATCAATTTTTAGCTTCTTTTAATGAGCATAAGTTTGGTGCAAATGGCTTTTATGCGAGTCCGAAGTTTATTGACCAATATGAAGAAACACAAACCAGTGTGTTGGCGTTATCTACAGCTTATCAGTTTAAAAATTTAGAAATAAAACCTAGAGTTTATTGGAGAAGAAATCAAGACATGTATCTTTTTTTAAGACATGACCCTGCTTATTTTAGAAATTTTCATATTTCAAATAAACTGGCGGTTGAAGCAAATATGGTATTGAACTCTAGTTTAGGAAAAACAGGTTTTGGGATAGATTTTAACAAGGTATTTTTAGCAAGTGGAAACCTAGGGCATCGAGAAAGAACGATTGTTACGGCGTTTTTAGAACATCGTTTTGAAATAGGAGAGCGGTTAGATATTACGCCTGGTGTAGCGGTTAGTTCTTATTCTGATTTTGACACCAAGGCATTTCCAGGTTTAGATATTGGGTATGCAGTTTCTGATAAAGTTAAATTGTATGGAAACATTGGTTATACCTATCGTGTACCTACATATACTGATTTGTATTATGTAGGGCCAACGACTCTAGGAAATCCTGATTTAAAACCAGAATCAGCCTTGTCAGAAGAAATAGGTTTTAAATATACCACTGCAAAATTTCAATGGAATATCGCTCTGTTTTATAGAGATTCAGACAATTTAATTGATTGGACTAAAGACAATGATACTGACAAATGGCAAACCCGAAATTTCAGCAATGTAAGCACCAAAGGTGCTGAAACTTCTGTAAATTATAATTTTAAGATAGGAGATTTTGCACAGCGTTTGCAATTGGGTTATAATTTTATTGAAGATGATATTAAAGATGTAAATGTAGCATTTACGAGGTATTCACTAAACAGTTTAAAGCATCAATTCACGTCAAGCATCCATACAAAGTTTTGGTCATTTTTAGAACAAAGTATTAGTTTTAGATTTGTGGAAAGAACAAACGGAGAAGCCTATAATCTTGTTGATGCAAAGCTTAGAGCAACTTTTAATAAACTAGAAATTTCTGTACATGCGAATAATATTTTTAATACAGAATATACAGAAACTAACTTAGTACAAATGCCTAAAGGTAATTTTATGTTGGGTTTGACGTATCATATATTTTAATCGAAAAGAACTCCTCTAGGCTCTGTCACGCCTTCATGTAGCCATTTCGGCGGAAGAAGACCTCGGGGATAGTTGGTTTTAAGATTTTTTTTATTCTATATATCATTTGCTTTTCTCGATTTAAATCTGAACCCTTGGTTTTTATGTTTGATAAGGCATGTTATTTACAAAGTTAAAAGATATTGCTTATACCGTATTTGGTTTTAACCTTATTGGTGCTTATTAATCTCTAATGTTATTTTTAGTAAAGAAACCTAAAAATATTTTCCAAATTTCATTGCCTATAACCTGAAAAAACATCTAAAATTTAGTCCTAAAGTTGTGATAAGTGATGCAGTATCACTAACCCGTATTTCTACATCATCAAATTTAATAATTATTAGGTGAAATAAGTTGTTTCAGGTTCTCTAAAAACAATCCCTTTTTGCCAATGTAAAATGGAAACTTCTCTTAGAAATGAATTTAAAGTGGTAATTGTAACAGAAATTTAATGGCTTGTGCAATGATTACCATTGTTGGAAACTGGCTTTAACTTCATTGTATCTATTCTTTCAAAATATAGTCCAATAATGGATTATAGTCATTTATTATATCTGATAGCCCTAACTTAATAATTTTATCTGGAATAATACCTTTGTTTAATGGTAATTGGGGAACATTTACAGATTCCCTTTCTGTACCTATTTGTAAACCAAGCTTTGTGTTTTTTAGAGCTGTTGTTCCTCTACCTGGATGCGTACTGTAAGTACCTCCTGTTTCTTCTCCTATTATGGTTGCTAACTGATTATGCTTTATAACCGCCAACATTTGTGTTGTTGCAGATGCACAACGACCATTTGTAAGCATATAAATATTAGCATTACTAATATTATTAGTTATTTTTGGTTTTACGATTATTGGTCTATTCCGTCTTTTATTTAAGTCACTATTTTCATAAAAATTTATTTCTTTACTAATAATATAAGATAATATATATTCTGTGCATTCTGGGTTTCCTCCTCTATTCCCTCTTAAATCAAACACCACCTTACTCATATTTTCATCTTTTATTTTTTTCATATAAGTATCTATCGTCTCCTTAAAAAAATCAATATTTTGCCTACCTCTTGGAAAATAATTAAAATTTTTAATTTTGATGATAGCAGTTTTATTTTCTTTATTCATCTCTATCCCCAATCTTGGGGTATTATTTATTTCTACTTTGTAATTAGAGGCTGGTTCATCAATAAAAAATGATGTTTTAATTATTTTTTCAGAATTGTAAGGTTTAAATTTTATTTTATATTCAGAATCAAAACCAAAATAACTATGATAGTAATATAAAAAATTCACATTCAAATCTCCTCGATAAAAACTTTGATTAAAGGCATCAGCAGAAATTGTTGATTTTAAGATTTTTAAAATTTCACTTGATGAAATTCCATTAATTTCTAAAATCTCTGAACCTGGATTCATTTCTGTATTTTCTACACAATTGTTTATTGCATACATCTTATCATTTTTAAACCATAGAATTAACGGTAACCAATACTTATATGGTGTTCTGAAAAAACGAGTATCGACTATTCGTGTGTGTAAGCAGCCTAAACTTGCAACTATTGGTGACGTTACTTGATAAAATTCCCTAACAGTCATAGAATCTTTTAATTTATTTTGTTGAATCTTTACAAGCTTCTCATAAGATGCTTTCTCAATAAATTCAAACTGTGAGGGATGTTCTTTTAGTGTTTCTAATAACTGATTAAAATCTTCGACTAACTTATCCTTTCTAATTTGGTTATTAAGATTTTTAAGAATAGAGTCCTTAACTGTTTTATTTGGTATCGTATGGTATAATTCGGTTTTTAAAAGCTGTTCGGGATTATCTTTATCATAAATATATTTTACACTTGTAACTCCTCGTCTTTTTAGTATTTTATTATTTATATCGTAATTACTACGTTCTATTAAATTACCAATACTATCAAACTTATATTTTGAATAAGCAATCTTATTTCTTTTATCAGCTTTATAATTGCCATCTAAGCCAACTTTTGCATATTTTAAGCAATTCCCATTATCGTCATAGGTTGCAAACCCACCAGCTGTTCCCATAAATGAACCAACAGTTGCTTTGTTTTCAGCGTTAAGAAACTTAAAATTAATGAGGTTGTTATTTTTATCATATGTGCTTTATCTATAGCTACCCCAGTTTCATCATTTATTAATTTCAACCTCTTATCTACATTATTCATTGAAAGTAATAATCCTTTATCATTGAATTTGTATAGCACGTTATGAAACTTATAATAAGGTCGTATAGTTACATTTACTCCATTTACATCTTTTCTTGTTTCTAATACAGAATGGTTATTAACGTGTTCCCACATATATTCAAAAATATTCCAGCTATTATTTATAGGCTCATCATTTTTGTTGTAAAACTTTAAACCAATTCTTTTTCCTTTTTTATTATATGAATACACTTCCTTAAATACACCCATTCCATTAGATGTTGGTTTATTATCAACATCAAAAAATATTCGTGTTTCTGTATTTTTTGAATAATCTACTTGAGTTTTTGGAGCTAACACTCTTTTACCATCAAGTAAACCGCTCCTATTCAGTTCAATAAGATTGTTCTTGTATAGATGTTCAATAAGAAATAGCCTATTAGATGTATCATAACTTAATTTAAAGTGATTGGTGTTTTTACTTTCGTCTTCTGATAGGGTTATTCTTCCTTCAGTTTTAGAATAGGGTGTTTCACGAAAAACGAGATGTTTAAAATATTTTGCTGTTTGAGCTTCTGTAAATAAGCTACACGATAAAAAAACTATAGTTAAAAGGAAATACTTCATAGAATTAAATATTAAGTAAATAACAAATATAACTAAATTTTTAGTTTAAACTAAAAATTTAGTTATATTAAATGTAATGTTAATTTATCTTGATAATTTTTAATAGTTACAAATGGGTTAGTACTTTATTGACGAGAATATTTTGTTCTATTTCCTTGTCTTAATTTTGAGTTCGGAAGTTTCATTAAGCTTGTTGATAAGGCACGTTGTTTACAAAGTTAAAGTCACCTTGTTTACATCATATTTGGTCTTAACTTTATTGACACTTATTAATCTCTAATACTATTTTTAGTAAAGAAGCCTAAAAATATTTTCCAAATTTCATTACCTTTAACCTGAAAAAACACCTAAAATTTAGTCCTAAAGTTGTGACAAGTGATGCAGCATCACTAACCTGTATTCTAAAATATCAAATTCAACGATTATTAAGTGAAATAAGTTGTTTGAGGTTCTCTAAAAACAATCCTTTTTTGCCAATGTAAAAA
>Ga0256834_1001015_pt1 | contig 19664 bp, 11 predicted proteins | sample 4281140metaG_FD_190536 | JGI IMG/M metagenome (GOLD analysis project Ga0256834, IMG submission 190536) | Hydrothermal vent microbial communities from East Pacific Rise, Pacific Ocean - 4281-140 | ecosystem: Environmental > Aquatic > Marine > Hydrothermal vents | place: Pacific Ocean: East...
ATAATAGTGCGTCTGATAAATCTTGTTGTCGTAAATTCTTCCAAGCCATAGTATTTTAACTGTTTGTTCTTACTATATATTATAACATTTTTTTAAGCAGTATTTGGAAAAGTTATGCAAAGGTCTCATTTATAAATATAAATTTAATTTATTATGTATTGAAAATAGTATCGAATTAAATAATAGTGAACTTGAAAAGATTTTTAGGTTTATGCCGATTATTCCAAATAAAAAAATATTTATAAAAGACAACTCCAATGATTATTTTCCAACTAAGAAAGAAGATTTAATTGAGCTTGTTACCAATTATTCTCAAGCATTTCATCTTTCTGAAGGATCAATTGTACAATCTGTTGCCAATCAAATAAAGTCACTAAATCTATCAAGTGATAGGACTACCAACATTAATATTTCTTCTAACAGATTAAGGCATACAATTGGTTCCATGCTAGCTAAGATGGGATATAGTATTGTTACAATATCTCATGTACTTGGGAACACTCCAAAAGCGGCATGGTATTATGTAGATTTATTGCCTTCTAACAGGCAAGAGATAGATGCTAAATTAACCCCTTTGTTGATTGATGTTGTGAATAAATTTATGGGTACAGTAACAACTAAAATTTCAGATAAAAAAAATCTAATCGCTGAAAGCAAATCTAAATCAATTGGAGAAGTAAAAAATCAACCTACTTGTCTTGCATGTATAGGTGATAGACCATTTGTTTGTTATGGTTGCGAAAATTTCAGACCTTTGGTCGATGCTAATCATCAAGTTCAATTAACGAAAATACAAAATTTGATTACTGAAAAAGTGTCAAACGGTGTAGATGAGGCAACAATTATCCCTCTTAAAGTAATTGAATTTAATATGCAAATGACAATTGTTGCATGCAAAACTTCTAAAAACATGATACGGAAAAATGTGAATGATTAATCGTTATAAATCCAATATTGATTCTTTTATTATTAAGCAAAAAATTATTCATAATACTAGTAAAAATATTACTACTATTCTAGGAGCTTGGGACGATATTGCTTGGGGTGTTTCTCCTAACCGCTTCAGGTTTTGTAAATTTGGAAGTAATAAACATTTGTCTGAGAGAAATATCCCAATCCAATCACATTTATCAGATAACTACATTTACTTTTGTAAAGCATATCTATCTTATATATTTATAGAGCATGGCTCTCAGTATCCTAGACTTGTAAAAGAAATATCAGCATTAAGGTGCATAGTAAAACTCCTAGAATATAAAAATTTAGAAATTTACCAAATTAATAGAGACTTAATAAACGAAGTTTTTACTTTAATCAACGACTTTTATATGAAAGGTTCTCAAGAAACGTTAGGGGCTTCCGTTTGTTACCTAATTAAATTTATGACTAGCAAAGAAATGCTGAATACGTCACTAAATATCACCAACCCTTTTAAATTTAATTCTAATTGTACAGAAGCTTTAATTAAGAATAAAGAAAAGCTTCCTAGTAAAAACGTAATATTTGCTATTGCCGATATCTACTATAGAACTATGCCAAAGGATATAAATAAATGTTTAATTTTTGAAAATGTACTAGCAAGAATGGCTTGTTCAATAGCGTCAATTTTATTTGCCGCACCATCTAGAATTAGCGAATTAGCTTTACTATCAAGAAATAAAGAACCGAATAATAAATCATTTAAGTTTTTAAATGAAATTAAAGATATTAGTGGCACCTCTTATTCACTAGTATGGAGAGGATCGAAAAAAATGCTAGATAATGAAAAACACATTATTTCTTCCATGGCACCTATTGTAAATGATTCATTAAACTATCTAAATAAAATCGGCGAACCTGCTAGGATTTTATGTAAATTTTATGAAGATCCACGCATAATTTTAAAAAATTTACTACCCAGAAATTATCAAAATAAATCATTAAATTTAAATACGCCAACTCGCTTATTTCAGCTTGGTGGCATTTTAGGTTTTTATTCGACGAGCGACCTAAAAAAAATTAATAGCTCTATAACACAAGGTCATTATAAGTCAAATAGTAGTGAAAATTTATTAACAACTAGATTTAAAGATTTATTCCCAGAATTCCCCTTAAATTATGATGTCAATACGCCTGTATCAACGATTGTGAGAAACAGGTTGCTAGGCCTTCATAAGCAACACAAAATTAAATGGCCCAAAACATATATGACAATAGGTGAAATAGAAATATTTTGGTGTGCTTATCTAGTTTCCAAGATTGAAACCTTTCCCTATAGAATACGAGGCACCGACAATAAAAAAATATTGTTATCAAACGCATTGATTATTTCATGTGGCAAACAAAAAGGAAAAAGGAAAAACTCTACCAAGGGGTTAAGTTCTCTATATGGTATTAATACAGGCGTCGATACAATATTCAGAACAGCATTCAAAATGGACTCTTCTAACAATTTATTTAAAAAATATGGTTATGATCTTTCAATATTTAGTTTAAATACTCACCAAATTAGGCACTATTTAGGAACGCAGGTAAGCAAAACAGATTTAACACAGGAAAATATTGCTAAATTATTCGGCAGAAAATCAACTGGACAGAATAAAGTTTATGATCATAGAACAGATGATGAAAAGCATGCTGAGATTGTATCTGTCTTCCCTAAGAAGAAGTTAAATATAAATCCAATTACTATTAAAGAATTTAAAGATTTGACAGATAAGGAATATGCTTCTAAAACTTCTACAGGTGTGTGCATACAGTCCCTTCATGTTAGTCCTTGTACATATTTGCAAGTTGGCAAGTCAGGCTGTACTGGTTGTTTTTCACATTGTTACATAAAAGGAGATGAAAAATCTTTGTCTTATCTTAAGGACGATTTGAAATTTCAAATGAGACGTATTCATGGTGATGAAATGGTGAATAGAAACATAAATCAAATAATGAAAAAACAGTTTGACGTTCTCATTAACAATATTCGCTTTCTTCATTCACTTATTGAGATATTAGAAAATGATAAAATAGAAAATGGTGCAATAATTCGTTTCAGCCACAAAACCACATTTAAGGTTCTTAGTACAGATAAATCTGACTATGAAATTTCTGTAAATTTACAATTGCCTTCAGAAATAAAAAAAATGTTAGATGATAATAAAATTTCTGTTCCTACAGATGAAAAAAATGAAAATACTGATTTTAACAAGTTATTCAAATCTCTTAATACAATGAAGAGCGAGAAAAAGCCACTTGAACTGAAGGTTCTAAAATGAAGAGAGTTGGGTCTGAGGGAATGTCAAACAAAGAGATCAGTAGTATTTGTGATTTAATTATTAATTGGGAAGGTAAATTAACTTGGCAATTATTAACCTCTAAAATTGAAATGAAATTATTGTTTAGGGTTTCTAGACAAACTTTATGTACATACTTTGCAATAAAAAAAGAGTTTGATATAAGGAAAAAACAAACTCGTAATGGTAATCCAAGTAATAGAATAACCTTTCATAATTCTCCATCCGATATTAAAAAATTACAAAATACAATTGATAAGCAAAATAAAAAAATAGAGAGTCTTGAACGATCACTTAGAAAGCAAAGCCAACAGTTGCAGCTCTTTATTCTTAATGCAATGGATAATCCAAATGTAGATATGTCAACTCTCAACAAACCTAGAAAATATTAATATAGTTTCATGCTTAACGGACAACAAAAATCATTCCAAAACATCGAGTCTTTCATATCTTGGATGGCTTCAACTCAAGATGATTATTTCAAGCAGATTATCTACAGGGGAAAACTCAATCGGAATGAAGTGTCCAAGGGTTGTGGGTTTTCTAAAAGTGTCTTGTTGCAAAATCCTAAAGTTAAGGAGTTATTGAATGATCTGGAAGATTCCTTGAGAAAACGAGGTGTATTGCCAGATCTTAGTGATGTTGGTCAATCCAAGTTAATCAATACCAAATCTTATGACAAGAGCTATTCTAAAAATATAAAAGATTCCAAAAGGGTAGCTAATCTTGAGCAAAAAGTGATTGAGCTTGAAGCTAAATTAAAGCGTTATCAGGAATTGGCTGAAGTTATTACTGATATGGGCATCGATATCTAAATGCCGTCCATTGTAAATATGCGTGTGACCAGTGTTTGGGAATCAACTCGCAAGTGGGTGTGTTTTAGTGGTGTACCAATTGAGGCTAATTCATCCAAAATCACCAGTGGGCGACATATTGTTATTGTTAAAACAACACCAGAAATCTTACCACTTGAGCCTACCAAGGGACAGCATTGGAAAATTACTGGTGATTTTGAAGAAAGGGAAACTGTTCATGGGGATTATAAATTAATAGAACAACATTGGTTGGAGCCAGAAAAATGTGAAGTTACATTACCGCATGATGGTGAAAACTTTATTCGGTTCATTGCTTATGAAAAAGCATTTTCAGGTATTGGAGAGGTTAAGGTCCGTGAGTTATGGTCAAAGTTTGGCAAGGAAACATTCAGCCTATTAGAAAACAAAGATACCAATAAATTAAAATCTGTATTAACTCCTAAAACAATCAAGAGCTTAATTGCTGGTTTTGAAAAATATGCCAATCTTAAATATTCTACTTGGTTTGCTGACCACAATATTCCCCCATACATACAACAACGCATATTCAAATACCACAAAGACAGCGCCGTTCAATCAATCAAGGATAATCCTTATAGTTTATTGAGCTTTGGCATGGACTTTATCAAAGCTGATAAATTAGCTCGAACAAAATTTTATATCTCCCTTGATGATTCTAGACGCTTAATTGCCGCAATAGAGGCCGCACTAAGGAATCATTCAAAGAATGGACATACATGTGCTGCATATTCCGATTTAAAGCCCTTAGTTGTTAAAATCTTAGGTTCTGAAGAATTGGCAACACTTGCTCTAAAGGAAGGTCATAATAAATTAGCATTTATACTCAATCCAAAAACTGGTATCTACCACAATACTCCCTTGTTTATTATGGAAAAGGTTGTAGCCAAACGTATCAATAATTTGTTAACTGATACGAACCCATTAAATCAACAATTTGTAAAAGCTTATCAAAAAGAACTATCAAGAAGCCCTTTTCAATTAACATCAAAACAAAACCAAGCTGTACAGACTGCATTAGAGAACAAAGTACCCTGTATAACTGGCGGTGCAGGAACAGGCAAAACGACAGTTCTAAGAACCATACTAAAAATATATTATGATTGTGGTTATCAAATTTACCCACTGGCATTAGCAGGAAAGGCAGCCATGCGATTGCGAGAAAGTATTGGTTTCACCACTCAAACCATTGCCAAATTTTTAATGGAAGAACCGATTGAAAAAGAATCGAAAACCATCATAGTCATTGATGAAGCCAGTATGCTTGATTTGCCAACGATTTATCGTTTGGTTATAAAAACGCATCCATCAGTCAGGTTTTTATTTGTTGGTGATCCAAATCAATTACCACCAATTGGAGCTGGTATTGTACTTGCTGATTTGATTAAATCTAAAAAAGTAGCCAATGTAGAACTTGATATAGTTCAAAGACAAGAAGCATCTACGGGCATTCCAGAATACTCCAAACTAATTAAAGATGGAATTGTTCCACCAAGTCTTGCCTATAAGAACATTAGGTTCCATGAGACCAATGATATCTCAATGGCACAACAATGTACCTCGTTATATATACAAGAACCCAAGGACTGCATAATCCTTGCACCCACAAAAAAGTTAACAAAAGAAATAAACCAATTGTGCCAACAACAAACCAATCAAGAATCCCCAAATCTAAAATTCATTGAGCATGGAGAACACTACACCACCGAATTTAAACTCAATGACCCTGTGTTATTCACACAAAACAATTATGATGCTGGTGTTCAAAATGGTAGTTTGGGTAGGTTAATTTCTATTGAGCAAAACGAAAAACTATTAGGTATAGTAAAATTGGATGGTTCAAACAAGGAAATCAAAATCAACAAAGTTCTATTGGACTCTCTAGAATTAGGCTATTGTATAACATTACACAAAGCCCAAGGCTCTCAATTCAAACGAGTCATCATTGCCATCAACTTATCACGAATGATTGACAGGGCTTGGATATACACAGCAATTACACGCAGTGAAGTTGAGCTTCATTTGGTTGGTCAAAAACAGATTGTTGAAAAATCTATTAAAAGAGTCAGTTCTCAATATTTGAGGAAAACTTATTTGTCAGAATTGATTATTTAAAAAATATCCTAGATTTTTGACATAATAGCTTCAAGGCAAACAACTCTTGTCCTTGATTCAGGAACACTTGATGAATCTCAATTGACAAATAAATAAAAGAGCGTATATTGATAATTAATAAAATGTCCCGTTAAATATAGAGTAACCAATGTACATATCAAAAATACAAATAAGTAATTTTAGAAACTTCAAAAATAAGGAAGTTATATTCAATGATGGAATAAATGTAATTATTGGTCATAATAATTCTGGTAAAACAAATTTAATTAAAGCTCTTTCCTTGGTAATTGACAATAACAGATCTAAACGTTTAGATATTGATGACTTTAACAAAAATATAACTTTAGAGGAGCTTAAAAAAAGCCCTCCTAAAATCAGTATTTCTATTTCAATTACAAAAGGAAAAGAAGAAACACAAGATGATTTGGTTACAATTTCGAATTGGCTAACTAAATTAGATAGTTCATACGAAGCATTGTTAACTTATGAGTTTTTTTTACCCGAAAATAAACATGAGGTGTATATTAATGCCTTATCTTTTATCACAGATGATACCCCCAATAATTTAGAGCAGGCATGGAAGTTAGTTAATCAAGATTTTATTCGATTTTATGTGTATAAGATTTGGGGAGGGAAAATTACCAACCAAGCAATTGCTGATTCAGAATCATTACAAAAATTTGATTTTCAATTTCTAGATGCAATAAGAGATGTTGAAAGAGACATGCTTACTGGTCGGAACACTCTTTTAAGAGAGGTTTTTGATTTCTTTATGGATTATGACATCAAAATAAATAAAGAAAAAACATCTAAGCAAAAAAGTATTGAGATAAAAGCTAGACAAGAAATGTTTTCAACAAAAGCAGATATTCTAATAGAAGATTTAGATGCAAGAATTAAATCAGGAAAACAAGAAATTCTTTCTTATGCTGAAAGAACTGGTGCATCATTTAATAAGGCAAAACCTAATTTTGAAGGAAGTTTTTCAGAAAATGATATGTATTCAGTTTTAAAACTTATTGTAAAAGATGAGTCTGGTATCAAAATACCTGCAACACATAATGGTTTAGGTTATAACAATTTAATATTCATGTCTTTGTTACTTGCAAAAATGCAAGTGAATGCGGATGCTGATTATTTAGATACCAATGCTAAAGTGTTTACAACCTTAGCAATTGAAGAACCTGAAGCACATCTTCACCCATCTATGCAATATAAGTTTCTTAAATTTTTAAATGAAAATAAAAAAGATAAAAAAGTTCGTCAAATATTTGTGACGACTCATTCAACCCATATTACTTCAGCAGTTTCTTTAGATGAACTCATTTGTTTACATAATGAAAATGGAGAGACTATTGTAGGATATCCAAGCAAGGTGTTTCCAGATGATAAAAATAAAAAATACGTCCAACGATTTTTAGATGCGACAAAATCTGACATGCTTTTTGCACAGAATATTTTGTTTGTTGAAGGTCTCGCCGAACAATTATTAATGTCTATTTTTGCTAAATACATGGGCAAATCACTCGAAGATAATCATGTGGCTATTATAAATGTTGGTGGTCGTTATTTTGAGCATTTTCTATATTTGTTTGATAGCGAAAAAGAAAATACAATTCATAAAAAAGTTGTATGCCTTACTGATAGAGATCCTGAAAGAAAAGAGAAGACTGAAGAAAACTTCAAAAAATGTTATCCCTTTGAATATAATTTAGATACAAATTCTTTCGATTATCAAATAAACCCAAATGCTGATAAATATTGTAAAGGTAAGCATAAAAACATTACATTATTCAGCCCAGAAGTGAAAAAAGGAAAAACTTTAGAGTACGAATTACTCATGAGCAATCCTTCTTCAAGGTTACTTCTTACAGATTCTATTAGTAATAAAGAAGAGTTAGAAGAGTTAATGTCCATATTTGAAACTGATGGTTCAACTGTCAAGGACTTGATGGATAAATTAAGAAGTAGTAAAGAAAATGACAGAATCATAGATTCAATAAACTCAAATACAGAACTAGACCCTGAAGAAAAGAAAAAATCCATAATTGCATCAAGGTATTTGAATTCAGTAGGTAAAGGAGAGAATGCTCTTGAATTATCTTATATTCTATCTCAAAACTTAGAGAAAAAAGATACTGATGAGTTTGTAGAGTTTAATATCCCTCAATATATTAAAGATGCAATAGAAGAGCTATGTCAATAATATCTATAAACTCTGATTATGAATTAACTAACATTGACCATAATTTCAAAATCTCAGCTGGCCCTGGAGCAGGTAAAACGTATTGGTTGGTGAACCATATTAAAAACATTTTACATAATTCGAATAAGTTATCGATAACTAGAAAAATTGCTTGTATTACTTATACAAACACAGCTGTTGAAACAATTTATAAACGTTTAGGGACGTCATCTACCCAAGTAGAAGTATCTACAATTCATAGTTTTCTATACAAACACATTGTAAAGCCTTATGCTTCATTTATTGCTGATCAATATAATTTAGACATTAGTAAGATGGATGGCCATGACGATATTATACTATCAAATTATAGTTTTTTAAATGAATGGAAAAAGAAAACTAAACAACAAAGAATACGTGAAGATGATGTGGTTATAAGAGCTTTTAAAGAATTAAGATGGCAAATAAGTAATGGAGATTTAGTGGTTAAAACTCCATACCCATTTATGGTTGAAAAATATGCGATAAAAAATGATTCATATTTTGAATACAAAAAAATGGCTTGGGAGAAAGGGGTAATTCATCATGATGATGTTTTATTTTTTAGTTATCAAATTCTTAAACAATACCCTTATGTAACAACTGTTTTATTAGCAAAATTCCCATTCCTAGTTATAGATGAATTTCAAGATTGTAACCCTATTCAAATCGAAATATTTAAATCTTTAGGTTTAGTAGGCATAATAACAGGGGTAATAGGCGATCCTTACCAATCAATATACAAATTCCAAGGAGCAGATTATACTCAGTTTGATTTTTTTAATTTGCCTCAAATTCAAGAATATCGTTTAAATGAAAACAGAAGAAGTAGTAACGAAATAGTTGACCTACTTAATCATATTAGAACTGATATTATCCAAATTCCTTATAGAAATATTTCAATTGACAAACCGAAAATTTTAATTGGTGACATGGCGTTAGCATTGAAAATGTGTAAAGCCCTTTGTAATCAAGAAATGGTTAACTCACTTTCTAGAATTAATATTACTTCAAATGCAATGAAAGCTGAAATTAGTGGGACTAATTTAGATAGTAAACTACTAGAGAAATTAGTGTCCACAGATAAGCCTAGTTCTGCGAATAAATATCGTAGTAAATTAATTATGTCTTGTGTTAAATCTATTGCTTATGCAAAAGAAGATAAATTTAAAGATGCTATAAAAGAATTAGAAAGATTCTTTAATTATAAAATTGATAAAATAAGGGGTAAACGTAAAGCATTAAAATACATAACTATATTATTGAATGAATATGATAAATATAAAGATAGTTCACTAATAGAATTTTCGGAATTCGTAAGATTGAACTTAGATTCAAATATTACAAAAGTTAGCAGGGGTGGTGTAAAAGTGTTTTATGAAAGTTATACTTTTAGTCAACTACTCCTCTGTGTCTCAATACCTGAAGATTTGAGTTTGCATAAAACGATACATAAGTCAAAAGGTGATCAGTTTAAAAATGTGTTGTTAGTCCTAAAGGAGGAAAACGATATTGATTTTTTACTTAAGCCTGATTTAGAAAGAAATGAAGAACATAGAATATATTATGTAGCACTGAGCAGAGCTAGAAATAATCTTTTTATTTCAGTACCGTCACTACATAAAAATAAATATAAATTACTTGAGAAGCATTTTAAGATGGAGATTTTTTGAATGGGACTATTAGATAAAAAATACATTGAGCTAAAGCCTACTGATGAATACTTAACTGATAAAGTGATTTTAGCTCAAGCATGGAAAAAATCGCAAAATTTTATTCGTTCAACAAATTGGTATGCGAATACGTTTGAACTAGAGCAGTCAATTTTAGCTTTGTCAAGCAATCTTGATAATTGGCAGATTGAACTTGAAAGTCATGATTATGTTTTGACTCCATTAAGATTAATTCCTGCTCCTAAGTCAACAAAATGGGAATTTGTTAATATATCACTTTTTCCTCCAGTTGATAAAAATGGAATGAATTGGCAATGTTTAGAGGAGGCTTCAGCTAATTTAAATCAAAGTTGGCAGCCTGTGGAAGAACAAGTTGTCGATAACAAAACAAATACGCCTGTACTTCAAAGGCAGGTACCTGCATTAAGACCCCTGGCACATGTTCCAATAAAAGAGCAAACATACTTTACTGCTTTAATGATGTGTTTAGCAAATCAAGTGGAAACCATTCAAGGTGATACATCTACTCATTTAGAACAGGTTCATGAAAAAAACATTGTTAATTATGGCAACCGACTATTCTGTCGGTTTATGGAAGATGATGCTAAATTTCCATGGGGAAATAGCACTATTTACAGTAAATACTTTACTGATTATCAAAAGTTCTTGGCACGATCTAATCATTTTGCTAAACAAGCTATTCAGCAGAAATCAAATAAAGAGCAAGTATTTGAAGTTCAATTAGATTTAAATCGTTTCTATGATTGTATAAATCGACTAAAATTGAATGAAAAAATAGTTGAACTTATAAAAGGTAATGATGAAGCAGAACTTTGTGGTATTAAAACTCTTCTTAACAAATTTGAAAACTGGGAATGGGATGATGAATCCAAATCACTGTATAAAAAAGTATGTCAAAAAGATAGTGAAAAAGCTCCTTTAGGAATACCTCAGGGGTTAGTGGCTGGAGGCTTTTTAGCTAATATATACTTGCTTGATTTTGATACTAAAATATCTTTTTTAATTAATAACTGTATAAAAGAAAAGCATCTAATAGTAGATTATTCTCGTTATGTTGATGACATGCGTTTGGTTATTGTTACTGAATCACAAAAACTAGAATTAAAGCAAGACATTGTTGAGTATTTCAACGCAATTTTAAATGAAATTGGTTTATCGTTAAATGATGATAAAACTAAAGTTGAACTCTTCCAAACTAAAAAAACAGGTATATCTCTCAAGCTTAAATCAATTCAAGGAAAAGTTAGTGGTCCAATTTCCAATCAAGAAATTGACGAACAGCTAGGGCATTTAGAGGGGTTAATCAATCTAGCAGATTACATACGTACTATACCTAAAAATGAAATAGGCAATAACCCATTGTCACTTATTGAAGCACCTAATCATGATGTCCGTGAAGACACATTAATTAGATTTGCAGCCAATAAAATACATAATTTATTAAACCAAAAAAGAAATTTTTATACTCAGGAATTAGATGAGAATGGAAATTTCGAATCTGGTAGTTGGGACTATTTACAAGAGCGAATGGCTCGCAAGTTTATTGGGTGCTGGACAAAGGATCCATCTCTAGTCTTGCTCTTAAAAAAAGGCATTGAACTATTTCCAGATACATATATTTTAAAGTCAATTATTTCACAATTTAAATTTGTAATTAATCGTGATGATCTAAAACAAAGATACTTAATTGAATATTGTTTATGTGAAATTTTTAGACATAGTGCTACGGTTATTCAAAATAAACCTATCAAGGCTTTTCCTTCTCATTCAAATAAAGAAGAGTATTTTGAATATTTACAATGTTTAGCAATTGAGATATTGGAAGCCGATAAAAAATATTCTTTAAATGTTAGGGAGCAAGCCAGATTTTTACTTTTGGTTAGAAATGATTCTTTGTTGTCATATGAGGATAAAGAAGACGATAACTTCAATATAGTTATGAAATTTATGAAAGGATACCGTTCGATTGCTAACGATATGTCACATCAGGCTTTCATTTTTAATGCTCTTATTGCATATCAATTTGCGCAATCTCCAAAAGCTGTAATAAGATCTATTTCTAGTTTTTTTGAAAAAATCAGTAAAAAGAAAGTTAGTAAAAAAAATAGTATTTCGTTAAACAGGGATAATTTGTCAGACTTGTTAAATAATTTGGCTATAGAATCAGATTTTTTGATTGCTGAGTTGTTGAGCTATGCAAATAAGAACGACTTAAAATGGCATAAAGAGCATACTATTGCTATCAATAAATTAGGTTTAAATCAAAAGCGAGTTAAAGTCGATGTTAAGCTTAGTAAGAACTATTACTCTCTTTTAGGCGTAATTAAACATAGCGAGAATCCATTTTCACATGAGAATGCAGTGCTTGGATTACTTAAAGAATGTTTAAAAAATCATGATTTCGAAAAAGCTATAGATTTAGCAAACTCCAAGATTAATTGTTCTAATTGGGGTGCTATTCAAAGCTTGTCCCAGGAAATTAATATTAAAATAGAACCTGATGCTAAACCATTATTTGGAGTGCCTGATTGGGTACTTAAAGAGCATAAACCTCTATACCATATTGGTATGTTTATTCGATCGTGTTTGACTGGTTCAATTGATTGGTCAAATTCATTGGGCAAAGGACAAAGGAAAGTCCCTGGTATTAAATCAGGCTTTGTTAAACGTCAGTTTGGCATAATGCATTCACCGGAATCTATAATTGGAGAGCATGCACCAATGAGTAGCTGGTTATCTAATCTTTTGTTTCATCTTTTACAATGGCCTGGTTTACAGCTTTATAATTTTGAAGTGAGTTTGCCTAAGATATGGAGCTTAAAATCCCTTATTCAATTAGTTGACCAACGCATTGATTTCCAAAAAAGCATGTATTGTCGATTATCAAATATCCCGGGATATGTGGAGAAAGTTAACTTAAAATGGGATAAAGATAAACGTGATCTAGATGTAATATTGGTTCAATCTTTGTTACCACAAAAAAAAGACTTTACAGAACATGGTTTAATGTTGAATACGCCAGAATATAAGGTGAAACATAGAAGGCACATCGCTTCTGTTGCAGAATTAATTCTCCACAAAAAATACAGTCATGAAACCTTACTTTCTGAAAGAAAGGGTAAAATAGATCTTATTATTTTTCCTGAGCTAGCTGTTAACTCTGATGATATAGATATATTGAAACGTCTTTCTGATAAGACCGGTGCCATAATATTTGCTGGCCTAAATTTTACTCAAGTACATAACATTGATGGTCCAAACAATGTTGCAAAATGGATTATTCCAAATAAAAAAACAAGTGGAAGGACTTTCATTGAGCGTTTACAAGGCAAGCATCATATGATGAAAGATGAGAAATCTCATATTAAACCATGGAGACCATATCAGTTATTTATTGAGTTAATGCATCCAAACTTTGAAAAAGAACAGGGCTTTCGCTTAACTGGTTCAATATGTTTTGATTCTACTGATATAAATATGAGTGCAGATTTGAAAGGAAAATCGAACGCCTACTTAATTCCATCTTTAAATATGGATGTAAATACATTTGATTCAATGGTGGATGCTCTATATTATCACATGTATCAGCATGTGATTCTAGTAAACACTGGTGAGTTCGGTGGTTCAGTAGCAAAAGCACCATATAAAAAGAGGCATGAAAAGTTAATTACTCATGTACATGGAGCGCAACAAGTATCAATATCTAGTTTTAAAATGAATATGTTTGATTTCAGAGATATAAGTTTATCGTATTGTAGTGGTAAAGAAATAAAAACAAAACCAGCAGGTTAATAATTAGACAAATCTAAAGAAATTTATAAGACCAAACAACGAAAAAATATGCGTCATTGACTAAATGAAATATATGGTAGTCAAATTAAGAGCATAGTTATTTAACTAATCACTGGATAGCCGTGTTTTCAATGATCACTGCAACAATTACTTTATCTAAAAATAATTATTAATTTGTCTATAGATAATTATTTAGAAAATCAAATATGTTACGATGGCATTAAGGCTCCTACTAATAATTATTAACGACACAATTCAACGTTGTGAACATCCTATGACTAGAATAAAAAATATTACAAAATACTTCCGACAGTCCATTATTGATTCTGAAAGATTAAGCCCTGCTGATAAAGACTTATTACCAATTCTTGGTATACAAAAAGAGGTTCAAAAATCTACAGATTATGAGAATATACCTATTGAGTCTTGGCTTACTGGAAGGGTTGACCCATCGCTGGCAAAAAAAATAGTACAAAGTAAACAGATAAAAAACAAGCCTCCTTTGAGGGAAGTGGAGATTGTCATCTTTCCACGAGTAGATTTATTAAAAAGTGATGGTGGTGCTATAACTCAATCTAAACGTAGAGTGTTATTACCTTTAGTTGTTTTTGTAAATTTAACAATTGATGGTGAGTTAAAGCCATCTAAGAAGGCACCATGGATACCTCGTGAATGGCTATCTCCAAATAACAGAAATAGAGATGGAATTGGGGAATTTTCAAATGTAGATAAATATATCACGCATAACCCTTTTGAAAATGTAGACACATGGGAACAATTAATTAAGTATAGTACTTCTTTATTAAGTATGGTTACAGGAAAACCATGTACCAATCAACCTGATTCTGAAGAAGAGCTTATATCTATATATGATTTAAAGCTACATTCAGATTTTGAATTAAGTCAATTCTGTTTGTTACAAATAACACCACCAATTGTTGGTGCTAAAGCTAAAATTCTTAAGGTTTTAGATCTATTAATTGGAAAAGATACATTTCCAAGACTTTATCAAAGCTATTGTAGTGAGATTTCTCCAAAACTTGTTTCATATAAAAATATGGAAAACAATATTAATATAGCAAAAAATCATATTGCACAAATGACTGGTGAATTTCCGCTTTCCCCAAATCAAAGGAATTCTTTACATCACTTCATAGCACAAAAAAATGGAGAAATTCTTACTATCAATGGACCGCCTGGCACAGGGAAGACCACCTTGTTGCTCTCAGTGGTTGCCAACCTATGGACACAAGCTGCACTTGATGAAGCCGAAGCTCCATTGATAGTAGCAACATCAAACAATAATCAGGCAGTAACAAATATTCTTGAAAGCTTTGCAAAAATTGATGAAGATGGTTTAGACTCGAAATTAAAAGGAAGATGGATTCCTGAAGTTGATAGCTATGGTCTTTATTGTTGTGCCGGAAGTAAAGCTAATGATAAAAATAACTACATGTATAACGGCCCAAAAGATGAAGGCCGTATGAAAAAATTTCAAACTCAAGAATATGTTGATTCAGCGAGTTCAGAATTTTTAAAAAAAGCAACTTCTTGGCACCATAGCCCTGTTGAATCCATTAAGGACGCTAAAGAAAGTCTGTTAAAATCATTGAAGTCTACAAAAAAAGAAATTGCGAAAGGAATTGATAAACTATTAATGTTTTTAGATAAGCATGATTACATAGTATCAAAATATGGAAACATAGAATCACTTAATAAATCACATGTTCATATAGAATGCACTGTTGAGTCAACAAAAAAGGATCTAGCATTAGTTAAATCACAATTAAAAGAATTCTATTTATTGTGGGAAAATAGGAGTTTATTAATTCAATTACTAATGTGGATACCTCCAATAAGAAAACAAGAATATCATAAGAATAGACGTTTGATGCTTGATTGGGATGTTGATTGTATTCAATTTGATGATGACTATATTGAAGTATTATTCCTTAAAAAGATTGAACAACTTAAAAGCAATATTTCTGACAATGAAAATAAGTTAAGAGTTACTCTTAAACTTCTTAATGAATACCAAAAAGCAGAGTTCGCATTAATTACCTGGATTGAAAAGCATCAACCTTCAAATTTAAATTCAAGTTCTTTCATTGATGCCGTTAATGAAATCAATGACCGGGTGTTACGATTTAAAATGTTTAAAATTGCAACTCACTATTGGGAAGCACGTTGGTTAATTGAAATAAAGGAATTTTTAGATGCAAATGATTCTGATAAGAAATCAGTAATAAAAGTAAAAAGAAAACTAAGAAGATTCTCAAAGATTACACCATGCTTTGTTTCAACATTTTATATGGTTCCATCTACATTCTTGGCGGGAAGCTATACAGATAATGTGTGGAAAGACATTCCATTGTTTAATGAAATTGATCTTCTTATTGTTGATGAAGCTGGCCAAGCACTTCCTGAAGTATCATCTGCAAGTTTTTCATTAGCTAAACGCGCACTAATAGTTGGTGATACCGATCAAATTGAGCCTGTTTGGTCAATACCAGCTAGTATTGATCGATTAAATCTTCAATTGTTTCAGTTAATGAATAGTGAAGAAGAATACCAAAAATGGTTAGATAGTGGTTTACTTGCAAGTAGCGGGAATGTAATGAAAGTATCACAAAGGCAATGCCTCTACCATCAGTTTGAAGAGCTACAAAGAGGTTTATATCTAACGGAACATAGAAGGTGTTTTGATGAAATTATCGAATACTGCAATAAATTAGTATACAAAGGTATTTTAGATTCTAAGAGAGGGAGCCCTAAATCTGAAGTTCCTTGGGGTACTATGTCAATGGTTCCTGTTTATGGCCCATCAAAATCATATGGTGGTAGCAGGGGTAATGAAAATGAAGCCACTGAAATTGCTAGTTGGTTACTACAAGAAAAGAATGTAATTCTAGATTATGCAAAGGAAAATAACCCTAAATGGGTTAATAAAACAGATGAAGAAATTTTCAGCCTTTCAGTTGGTGTAATAACTCCTTTCAAAAAACAAGCTAATCTAATTCACAATGAACTTAGAAAACAAAACATTCAAAAGATAACTGTTGGTACGGTTCATAGCCTTCAGGGTGATGAAAGGCTAATTGTGCTATTTTCTAGCGTTTATGGGGAGAATGATAAAGACAGTGGTAAATTCTATGATTTTTCACACAACATGCTTAATGTTGCTGTATCACGAGCGAAAGATTCTTTTATAGTATTCGGGCATCCCGATATCTTCGGAATGGCAAATAAAGGGAATCCTTCTGGCATGTTGAGGTTGAGTTTATCAACCCTTTAAAGTCAAAGTAACAAGTAAGGCAGACCATATGATTAACAAATTAAGTCATATAGATGCTGTGCTGCAATATACTGCTAGTACAAAAAACATACTTGAATGACACTGTTCAGGACATGAATGTTTCACATGTTCCACCCCAATAGTAATAATGACCTTGAGTCATTTTATGTGGTTTTATATTTTAAATGAAGTGTTGAAATTCTTGAAACCACAATCTGTTGTCAACACCAACCCCTAATGAGATTAGGCGTACTGATAAAAAATCATCATCAATTTTCTCACTTTTGATTTAATATAATTATTGAATAATACCCATTGTTAACAACATTTACTTAATTGAGGTGTTGAATACACCTCATCAGGTAAATTGAAAAGTCATTTTTGCTGCATTTAAAAAATAAAAATGTAGGCTAGAAATAACAAAGGCTCCTACGAGGGAGCCTTCGCCAAGATTTATTCTTGGTATTCAGTTCACCATTACCGGGCATAGCCTCGACCCCTTCGGTTGTGTGACGTCATGATAAATCATGTCTGCTATTCGTCATGAACCTATGATAAACCTTTGGTTGTCAAAATTCAATGAAAACATATTTCAAAGGTATTAGGGGGATTAAGTAGAATTAGTGAACAGCAAATTCAAAAATTATGGAATCAACAACGCTAGTTACCACTAGTGCACCTTTCATGAGGAGACCTTTAATTGCATAGACCCCTTAGCAATGTTTCTCTAAAGGTAGCTTAATGAGTATTTTATTCTTAAGAATGACAGGTATAGTAACACTTGTACTAGTACTAAAATATTCAGTAGTTTTGTGAATTATGCGACTCAACTCACCCGAACGATAACAATATTCATTATTAAGTGTTCCTGCTGTATTGTCAAATGCTTATAACTGAAGCGTTAAATACTTTCTAACCGCTTCCCATGTTGGATACTGCTTGCTTCCAAACTGAATTAGCTCACCTTCAAAGTTTTCCTGTCCTCTACCTTCTATATAATCATCAATCAGTATTGCCCCTTTCATTAATCCCTTATTTGAGCAGATAATTAATCGCTCAACAAAATCTATTCCAAAGTAATGTTCAATCCAGACTCTTTTTTCTGTATATGAAAAAGGATTCATCACAGATGGTGCTGTCAGTATATATGGGATAAAATTTTCAGAATCAATTAATGCTTCGACAGCTTCAATGGCTCCATCTATCGGTCTGAGTTTTTGATAAAACCCATATTGCGACTGAGGAAATAGAATTCCAGGGTTTGATTTTATATCTTGTTCCTGAGCTTCTGTGAAGTGACAGATAACATCATCCATATCTATGTAAATTATTTTTGTATTTTGTTTATTCAAAATGAATTACCTCTCTAGATTTATCACTCTTTGGTGTAAAAACTTTCTAATGTTTCACTCCAGAATACTTTAGGTGACTCTGTAAAACCTTCATCATCTTTTTCTATAATTAATTCATAATAAATACTACTTAAGGTTGACCTTGGAATACTATCATTTCGACTATTCTTTGTGAGAACTTTTTTGTTTATTTTAGTCTTTTCCGACATTTTCAACATTCTTTCAGGAATTGAATGTCCGAAGTGTTCCTTGTTCATTTTAATGTTTGAATAATAGAAATAATCTTCTTCAACTGCTTGATCAATAAAATTATATATTTCTGATACAGAAAAATTATTTAATATTTGATAAATGAATATTAAAGTTCTATCTCCAGCCCCATAAACAAATCCTAGTTCCTCACATCTGTATTGTAGATAAATTAGAGCTTCGTTGTACGCAAGAGTATATGTAAAACTATAAATTTGAGTATTTTCATCAAAGTATATATTGTTCACTATGTCATTATATGTTGTTCTGTAACTTTCATACAGTGGTTGTCTTTCTCCTTCAGTGCCAATGTTCACAATCCAATTGACCTCCTCACTATCAAAGTCATTTGTGATTTTATTATTTTTAAAATTAAAAGCCTCTATTTTAGAGCTGGGGTCAACTAGTATAATGCCTTTTGTATAAAGACAATTAAGTACATCTAAATCCATAGCTTTAGTTGGAGATAAGCACTTATCATGTTTAATCGAATTTAATGGTATTATTACTTCAAATGCTTCATCTGTAAGAACTCTAAAGATTGCTAATAGATATATCTTATTATTATAGCTTAAATCATTGTAGTTAACTGGCTTATGATTTAAATCGTACTTAGCACTAATAAGTTCTCTCTTTTTCTTTGTTGTTAATGATTGTTTTGTGGTGCTACTCATACAATTATACCTCTGACTTCCCAACTCTTTACTGCAAAGAATAACATAATTGTTACCAACAATGCAAAAATGAGCCACATCAACAGTTGAAAAGTGAGCCAGTTATATAACAATGGTACTTTTTAATTAAAGTGCCTATGATTACAACTGAAGAACTCATGAAAATAAAGATA
>Ga0256834_1001016_pt1 | contig 19664 bp, 19 predicted proteins | sample 4281140metaG_FD_190536 | JGI IMG/M metagenome (GOLD analysis project Ga0256834, IMG submission 190536) | Hydrothermal vent microbial communities from East Pacific Rise, Pacific Ocean - 4281-140 | ecosystem: Environmental > Aquatic > Marine > Hydrothermal vents | place: Pacific Ocean: East...
GTCTGGAGAAAGCCTTGACCATAGAGGGAGACTATACAATCTACCCGGGACATGGTTTGAGTACAACACTCAAAGCTGAACAGAAGGTCATACCTTTTTGGATAGATCAAGTTAAAAGTACATTGTAATCGCTGTAGGGTGTTGTGCCCTCACAACACCAATGAATATATTTTTTGTATATTTGGTATTTTTTCCATTATAGTTTTTGGTGTTGTCGGGAGACAACACCCTACGCGAGCACGTGTTCTATGGTTTTTTAGAAAATTTAATACGAGAATTTATACCCACGTCTACGTACAGTATGGATCACCTGGAATCCAAGAATACTCTTCAAACGCTTACGTATCTGATTGATCGCAACCTCAACCGTATTGTCAGAAACATACTCCGGCTCTTCCCAAAGCGCATTGATGATCTCATCTTTTGAAAATACCCTCTGCTTACGAAGTGCAAGATACGCCAAGATATCAAAAGTCTTACCATTCAACGATACGATCTTTTCATCATATTCGATCTTCTTGTTCGCAATATCAATCACCAACTTTCCAATATCTACCGTTGTACCAAATAAATGTCTCATATTGGCAAGCACTCTTGCTGCAATAAGATCCGGCTGGTCACAATGATCATAGATCACATCATCTACACCCAGATTGAAAAAAGATTCCTGTTGAAACATATTTTCAGTCAAGATCATGATCTTGGTCTCACTTTTTTTCTTTTTCACTTCGTTCACATAACGTTCCAGTGAAAACTTCACACCTTCATCAACAATGATCACCAATTCATAATGTCTGAAATCCGTAAAATTCGTTGCATCATACATATCTTTTGCATTATCAACAATACAAATAAAATATTTATCTAATTCTTTTTCGAGTTCTTTGACGTATTCATCGCTGAACCCAACTGTTAGTATTCTCATTCTGTTAAAGGTATCCAATCATGTACAAAAAGTAAACAAAAACTTAAATTTTGTCTGCTTTTATCTTTTATTAGCGTATTTATAGCGAAATGTACCTTATTTAAAAATAAAAGTAAGTTTAATATTTTTGTGATATGGTACGTTTTTATGATGACCTGATAGCTTTCAGGTAGACTCTTTTAGGCGCAGGATAGCCTTCTATCGTCTTTGTCGGATCATCAGGATCCAGGAAATCCTCAAGACTCTGCGTGTCTATCCATTCTGTTTTTCTCTGCTCATTCAACTCTGTTTTCATGATCTCAAGCACTTCCACAGATTCGAAGCCTGCTCGGTAACACCAGTTCTTCAATGCATTCACTGTTGGTACGAAATAGATATTGGGGATCTTTGAATACCGGTCTTTAGGCGTAAGACAGATCTCTTCTTCACCATCTATCATAAAGGTATCAAGAATGAGTTCTCCGCCTTTATTCAAACCTTTAAAGAGTGATTTCAGCATAGCAACCGGATCAGAACGGTGATACAGTACACCCAAACAAAACAGAGTATCGAACTTATGTTCATATAATTCAACATGTTCTACACCTAAAAGTTCATACACGATCCCTGACTTTATAAAGTGATCAACAAACTGGAATTGGGAATAGTAAATGGCAGAGGGGTCAAAACCTATTAGTTTTTTAGGTTGCTGTGACAACATACGAAAAAGATAATAGCCGTTATTACACCCAATATCCCCGACAATTTTATCTTTTAAATTGAAATGCGGTTCAAGGAGATTGTATTTGATCTGACTTTGCCACTCAGAGTCAATGAAAATAGTATTGAATTGAAAGGGGCCTTTTCGCCATGGCTTCATCAACAGTGCTGTCTGTTTGATCTGTTCTAAATCTTCAGAAGACAGATCTGCTATTTGAATTTCAACCCTGTCACCAAGTGCCACTTTAACATTGGTATATTCTGGTAGAGCCGCAATGGCTTCCTGATAGGGTTTGATATTTTTCCAAGTAAGCCATTTTCGACGTTCTTGCCTTAGTGTGTCAAGATTCATCTATTTTTTGATATACGCTCTTTTGATCTTTTGATCGAACATAGGTTTGTTACTTCTTGGATCTACGGAAACTTTTTCCATTTTACGGACAACGTCTTTCCCTTTGATAACTTCACCAAAGATCGTATGTTTACCATTTAACCAAGGTGTGGGAGCAAGGGTGATGAAGAACTGGCTTCCGTTTGTTTTCGGACCGGAATTCGCCATCGCCAAAAGGTAAGGTCTGTCAAATACCACATTGGCAGCAAACTCATCTTTAAACGGTTTACCCCAAATAGATTTACCGCCTGTACCGTTACCGCTAGGATCACCCCCCTGGATCATAAAATCCTTAATGATCCTGTGGAAAATGAGTCCATTGTAATAGCCGTTCTTTACATGCGTGGTAAAGTTCTGTACAGCAAGCGGTGCTACTTTAGGGTAAAGCTTAAGCTCGATTTTCCCGACATTCGTTTCCAGTACAACAATAGGTGCTTTTGTATCTGCTGCAGCAAGGTTCAACCCGCCCAATAACATTAACCCGATAATAAATTTTTTAATCATTGATTCTTTCCTTTTATTTATGATCTATTACATCATTTGCACATTTGTCAATATGCAACTCTTTAAGCAGCAATTCAAAAAATGCACCACTGTCTCTCTGTACTTCATCCGAAAATTCAATATATACAGACTGTTTTTCTTCTGTATGTTCTTTTGAATTATCAAAACATTCAGGCTTAAGTCCGGTCTTCTTTTTCACTTTGCTCACAGCCGCTTCAATCTCGTCTCTTACACCAGGATTATTCACATACACCAGACTTAATCCGGCATAACACTCTTCCATTTTTACATTGGCTATAATCTCATCACATCTATCCATACATCTATCCTTCTATCCCTGTAAATTTCTACCTAATACTATAATATTTGCGCGTATTATACCTCTTTTTCTATTTACTTTGCGTTAGATACCTTTATTTTGCAAAAGATGTTGCTCTTGTTTCCCGAATGACATTGACTTTAATGTCACCCGGATACTGCACTTTCTCCTCTATCTCTTTGGCGATCTCTTTACTTAGAAGTACAGCTTCGTTGTCACCCATCTTTCGGGCATTCACAAAGACACGTATCTCACGACCTGCATTAATAGCATAGGCTTGAAGGACATGACTCTTGGAAGTAGCGATGTTCTCGATCTCTTTGACACGTTTGGTAAAACTCTCCAGCACTTCACGTCGCGCACCGGGTCTGGCCGCGCTCAATGTATCTGCAGCACAGACAGCCGCACTTTCTACAGAGTCAGGTTCTTCATGCCCATGATGGGCATAAATGGCATTGATGACGGTAGGGTGTTCATTATGTCTGCGGCATATCTCCGCACCGATCTCCACATGAGAACCACCCATATCCTGGGTTAAAGCCTTCCCTATGTCATGCAGAAGCCCTGCACGCAAAGCCAGCTTTTCATCTCCACCCATTTCTGCGGCCATCACTTTGGCCAACCGTGCAACCTCAAGCGTATGTGCCAAAGCATTTTGTCCGTAACTTGCCCGGTACTTCATCCTGCCAAGCAGCCTTACAAGCTCTTCATGCATAGGGAAAAGCCCCAGATCGATCAGAATATTCTCACCCTCTTCATAGGTTTTCTCTTCGAACTCTGCCTGTACCTTGTCATGAACCTCTTCTATACGGCCGGGATGGATACGCCCGTCTTCAACCAGTATTTCGATCACTTTTGTCGCAATCGCTCTCCGATAGAGATTAAAAGAACTTACCAGGATCACACCCGGTGTTTCATCGATCACGATATCCACACCCAAAAGCATTTCAAGGGATTTGATATTTCTACCCTCTTTACCGATGATCCGGCCTTTATGCTCATCACTCGGCAAGGTAATGAGATTGATCAGCCTTTCACCCGCAAAATCTCCTGCATACCGTGTCGTAGCCTGGGAAAGAATATAATTCGCTTTCTTCTGTCCTTCTTCTTTTGCCTGCTGTTCATATTTACGTACGATGGTGGCAACATCTGCTCTGCTCTGCTCTTCAACTTTTTCCAAAATATAATTTTTAGCTTCCTCTTTCGTCATAGAAGCCACATTTTGCATTTTTAAAATGGTTTTGTCGATCTCTTCGCGTTTCTGGATTTCCAGCCTTTCCAGGTTTGCTTCTTTCTGAAGCATCTGTTTTTCCAAAATGGACATTTTTTTCTCTTCTTTCTGTAACTCTTTGGTCTGAAGAATCAGAGCACGGTTACGTTCTTCTACCTGTGCCACACGTTTTTGAAATTCACTCTCCTGTTCGAGCTCATTTCTTTTGATCTTCACCTGGGCTTCCTGAAGTAAAAGTTCCGCTTCATTTGCAATGGCTTTTGCTTTGGCTTTGGCTTCCAGCTCCAGATGAGAAAACTCTCTTTGACGGCTGTTTTTAAGCCATAGGTAACAGATACCCGATCCTATGATTGCTCCGGTCAAACCGGAAACTCCTATTATTCCTAACATTACTTATTCCTTTATTAAAGAAAAAGTCAAAAAATACAATGATTTTTATGGCACTATGACCACATCTGCTTCAATATCATAATGATCCGTAATTTTCTCTTTACTATAACACAGTTCACGTGCCACAAATACTATCTTATTTATATTTTTAATCTCTTTTTCAAAAAATCTATCGTACATACCTTTTCCGAATCCTACACGTCTGTGTGTAACATCCATTCCCACAATCGGTACAATAGCTATATCTAATTTTTTAGTTCTATATTGTTTTGAGTTTTTCGGTTCTTTGATCCCAAAACGTTTTATTTCCAGTGGGTATCTATATTTTACCAATCTAAAACTTTTACCTTCCATAAAGGGTACATACAGTGCTCTTTTTTCTCTTCTCAGTTGTTTGATAAGAGGATAAAGATCGACTTCTGTTCCCAAAGGAAGATAAAGCATGATCTTTCTGGCATTGTCATGCCGGATTATGGCATACAACGCATGCAATACTGTTTTATCTTTTTTATATCTGCCTACAGCACTTACTTTTCGTAAACGTCGCAGACAATATTCCCGAAACTCTTTTTTAGTCATCTTTTTTTGCATAACTTCCATTTAGTGCTCTTTTGGTATAATCATCTTTCAATAACCCTATAATTATATCGTAAGCCTTAAGGAATCGTGTGAAAAAAATCAATATCCTGTTTTTAACTGCCATTTTACTCTGTTCTACAGGCTGTGAAGATAAAAAAACAGATTCACCTATCAAAAAGATTGTAATAGAAGAAGTACCAAAGATCGAAAAAGCAGAATATATGAAAAAGTATACCTTTGCTTTAAATGATCTCAATGACAGTAACTATTCTATCTCTATCGTGAATAAACATATTGAGATCAGTCATGTTAAGAAAAAGCTCATTCTTTTAAATTTCTTTGCAACCTGGTGTCCTCCCTGTAAAAGTGAAGTACCTTACCTGGCTGATCTAAAGAAAAAATATGACGATACGCTTTTCATCGCCGGTATCCTGGTCAATGACAGCCCCGACAAAAAGACATTGAAAACATTTATAGAAAAATACGGGGTCAACTATTTTATATCTAATTCCAAAGACAATGATGCCTTGGGGAAACTGGCTGCCAAACGATTACAATTGGGTGAGGATTTTCCGATCCCTCTCACCATCCTTTTTAAAAATGGGAATTATTATTCCCATTATGAAGGTGCAGTTCCTGTTGAAATGTTGGAACACGATATCAAAGAAGCAATACATAAGGAATAAAAAATAATGTTCAATCTGTTTAAAAAAGTTTTAGGTAAGACCAATGAGGCGATCAAAGAGGTCGTTGAAACCAGGAAAAAATCCATATCAAAAGAAGAGTTTGAAGACATTCTTCTTGAAGCAGACGTCAACTATGAATTGGTAGAAAGACTTCTGGAAGCCCTGCCCGATGAGATCAACAGGATACAGGCTTTCAACTCCATGATCTCCGTCTTCCAATATACAGCAGACTGGAAAGAGAGTGATGCAAAACCTTTTGTTGAAATGATCATTGGTGTGAACGGTGCAGGAAAGACCACAACCATCTCCAAACTTGCCTACCGCTATCAGCAGGAAGGGAAAAAAGTCATCCTGGGCGCAGGAGACACTTTTCGTGCTGCTGCCATTGAACAACTTTCAAGATGGGCTGCCAAACTGGATCTGCCTATCGTAGCCACGAAACAGGGTCACGATCCTTCCGCAGTTGTCTACGACACCATTGAATCAGCAAAAGCCAAAGGTTTGGACAATGTCATCATTGATACGGCAGGAAGACTGCATACACAGACCAATTTAAGTGAAGAACTTAAAAAGATGATACGCGTTGCCCATAAAGCACTCGATACCGCACCCAACAGAAAAATGCTGGTACTCGATGGGACACAGGGATCTTCTTCCATCAATCAGGCAAAAGCATTTGATGAAATGATCGGTATTGATGGTATAATAATCACAAAACTCGACGGAACAGCAAAAGGTGGTTCGGTACTCAGTATTGCCGATGAACTCCAAATGCCCATCTTTTACATTGGTACGGGAGAGCAACCAAAAGACCTTATTCGTTTTAAAGCAAATGAATATGTCAATACAATCCTGGATGAGATCTTTATATAAGGACAAGATAATGCGCGCTTTTTTTAATTTGTTTTTATCCCTGGGTGTACCGATCAGTGCACTCTTCATATCACTGTCCACAGGATATTTTATGATGGATTATGATTTAAGTAAAGCACTGAAACTGGGTACACTCAGTGGGTTTATCACTGCTGTTGTCTTTTCATTTTTTATGGCAGCCATCTTACTTTTCATGAGAAAAGCACGCTTTGCACATACTATAAAAAACAACCCAGAAAGTACCATGATACATGAATCTGAAAATGGTCCTCTTGACAAGACTTTTATCTTACTGATGGACAAAGCCATTGCATTTGAAGTCCTGGTTCATTCTGTCATTGATCAAAAACTGGGCAATATCAAACAGGGAGAGAAAGGGAAAAAAACGATCACTGTTCATACACCTGAGCATACTATCAATATCTCGGTCATACCACTCACAGATCACACTTCAGAAGTCAAGATAAAATCCAATATATACAGTCCAAGCGTCAAAAAGATCATTAACTATACTAAAATGAAAGAACTTTCTTTCCTACAGTATTGATCTCTTCTCTATAAAAATATGTCAATTTGACATATTTCATTCCAAATTCCGTAAAAAATCTTATACTTCTTTTACTAACTGAAAAAGAAGAAAATATGGCAAAGAAAAAAACCCTGTTTGAGTGTCAGGCATGTGGATTCCAGTCTCCAAGATGGATGGGAAAATGTACTTCCTGCAATGAGTGGGAGAGTATGGTTGAACTCACTACAGATCAGATCAAATTCCTTAAAGAAACTTCCTCTTCCGCTTCTTCCGTCGGAGCTTTACGAAAAGCCATGCCTATCACTGAAGTCAATGAAGACAATATCACCCGTTTTACTTCCGGAAGTAAAGAACTTGACCTGGTGCTTGGAGGAGGGATAGTCCCGGGTTCTCTTACCCTGATAGGAGGAAGTCCCGGTATCGGTAAATCTACACTGCTTCTTAAGATCGCAGGGAATCTTGCAAAACAAGAAAAAAAAGTACTCTATGTCTCAGGGGAAGAATCTGCAGGACAGATCAAACTGCGTGCCAACAGACTGGACGCCAATCATGATAATCTTTATCTACTGTCCGAGATCAATCTGAGTACTGTTGTCAACGAGATCCTAAACGAACCTTATGCCTTCATTGTCATAGATTCCATCCAGACACTCTACTCCGAAGAGACTCCTTCTGCACCAGGTTCCGTGACTCAGGTACGCACAATTACTTTTGAACTCATGCGCATCGCAAAAAGCAAACATATCCCTATTTTCATCATCGGGCACATTACCAAAGACGGGTCCATTGCAGGACCGAGAGTCTTGGAACATATGGTCGATACTGTACTCTACTTTGAGGGGGATACAAACTCAGAACTGCGTCTCCTCAGAGGCTTTAAAAACCGTTTTGGATCCACCAATGAAGTAGGTATTTTTGAAATGAACAAAGAGGGACTGAACGATGCCAAATCCATGGCAGGCAAATTTTTCAATAAAGAGAAACTGCAGTCCGGTTCTGCACTGACGGTCATTATGGAGGGCAGCCGCCCCATCATTGTTGAAGTACAGGCACTGGTCTCTGAGGCTTACGGCCATGCCAAACGCTCTTCCACCGGATTTGACAATAACAGACTGGGTATGCTCTTGGCTCTTCTGGAGAAGAAGCTTGACCTTCCTCTGGGAACATATGATGTTTTCATCAATATTTCAGGAGGCATAAAAGTCTCTGAACCCTCAGCCGACCTTGCAATCATTGCTGCGATCCTGAGTTCTTACAGAGACAGAGAACTCAGTGCTGAAACACTCTTCATGGGAGAAGTCAGCCTCACAGGCGAAATACGGGAAGTTTCCGGACTTACGCAAAGACTTAAAGAGACAGAAACACAGGGGTTTACCAAGGCCGTCATACCAAATAAACCGATAGAAAATACCAAGATCAAATGTTTTATAGCCGATGAAGTTTCTAAAGTGGTAGAGTGGATGTAAAACAAAAGAAATTTAAAATATGATATTTCACAGATAATTCAATACTATAATGTATGTTATCTATTTTTATATGGCCAATTATGCTAAAATCACACTCTCTATAGATTCAGGAGCAAACAATGATTAAACCCACACTTCTCTATGCAGAAGATAATCAAGAGAGCAGAGGAAATTGTGCATTTATCCTTCAAGAGTATTTCAGTGATATCTATCTGGCGAAAAACGGTAAAGAGGCATTAACGCTGTACTATGAAAAAGAGCCTGACATCCTCCTTTTGGATATTAGCATGCCGCTTCTTAACGGGCTGGATCTGGCAAAAACAATACGTAAAGATGATCATCATATACCTATCATCATGTTGAGTGCCCATTCTGACAGGGAAAAACTCCTGTATGCCGTAGGTTTGAAACTTGAAGCATATCTTTTAAAACCCATTGATGAAAGCCTGCTTAAAGAGACTATCGTCAAACTAATTAGACAAATACATACAAAAGAGATCATCTATCTGAGAGAAGATCTGATATGGGACAGAGCCCATTTCAACCTGATCTATAATGGACAAGAGTTGAGAATCACAAAAAAAGAACGTCTCCTACTGCAGCTTTTAACATATAATTTAGGAACATATGTTTCCCATGATGAACTGATCATTCACATATGGCATGATGAAATACCTGACCATTCTCATAACAATAAGCTCATTCAACTTATTTACCGCTTTAACAAAAAGATGATGCATTACTTTTCTTCTCCTAGACATTTGATCGAAAACAGTTATACCCTGGGTTACAGACTAACATACCAGTAGAATCTTTTTATATAATGTACCATTATTTTAATTATTTGAAATAATATGATATTTAACAGATAATTATATACTATACTTTCATAGTATAGTTCTACAGATCACCTAATTTTTTTCATCACTACCGCAATGATTTAGTAGACTGAATCTATTATCCAAAGGAAAGAAATGTCAATGATCCATCCTCACCCAACAGGAAAAGAACTTAAACTCAATCCCAAAGATATGCTCGTCAGTAAAACAGATGCTAAAGGTGTTATCAGCTATGGGAATAGCAAGTTTGTAGAAATATCAGGATATAAAGAGAGCGAACTCATAGGAACACCACATAATATTTTAAGACATCCGGATATGCCTAAAGCAATTTTTTATCTTATGTGGGAGAGTATTAGGAATGGCAAAAATATCATGGCTGTCGTAAAAAACCTCTCAAAAAGCGGTAACCACTACTGGGTAACAACAGATTTTGATATTCAAAGAGACAGGGAAGGTAAAATACGCAATTTTATCGCATTCAGACAAGCGACTCCAAAAAATATTATCAAAGTCATTGAACCACTTTATGCCACAATACTTGAAATAGAAGAGAAACACAGTATGGATGAATCTATTAGGTACCTTGAAGCTTTCCTCGAAGAGAAGCGGATGAGTTACAATCAATTCATAGAAGATCTTGCAAAACCAAAAGGCATTGCCGGAATATTTTTTTCTAAAATGAAAAAACTTTTTAAATAACTTTATTACTTTATCTGTCACTTTTCAGAGAAATACTTATGCTATTTATGCTACACTTCATTTATGAAAATTGGGACAGACATTATACTCATCCAACGGATCAAAAATTCATTGGAAAAATTCGGTGACAAATTTAAAACAAAGTTTTTAAATCAAAATGAGATCGAGCTTGCAAAGAAATTAGAATCAATTGCAGGCTTCTGGGCTGCAAAAGAAGCCATTGCCAAAGCTTTAGGCTGCGGCATAGGTGCAGAACTTGCATTTCATGATATCATTATCGCCAAAGATCACAGAGGTGCGCCAAACTTTGTATTGACAAAAGATGCCCAAAAACGGCACAAGATCAAAGATGCTTCTCTCTCTATCAGCCATGATGGTGGATTTGCCATTGCCGTTGTCGCAATTACTCAATAAATTCTCAGGAGACATATATGAAATTCTTAATCCCGATTCTTGGTACAGCTCTCATGATGGTGGGCTGTCAACAACAACCTGCTATACAGCCTGCACCTATTGTAAAACCTAAACCTAAACCTAAAGTCCATGCACCACAACCACCCAAAAAGAACATTAAGCTAAAAGAAGTTGAAGATGAAAATTTCTCTTCAGAGTACATGTATCCTGAGACCAGCAAAAAAACTGCAAAAGAACCAGAAAAATTAGCAACGGTTGCCGCAGAAAGCCCATCGGTCGCAGCTATGACGAATGAGGAGTGCATCTCCATGATCGGTCAGGAGAAATTTGAAAAATATGCCCAAATGTTTGGTGGAGATGCGGGTGCACTGAAAAAATGTAAAATGCTCAAAGCCCTTTAGTCTATTGACTGAAATGCAGCATTTTAAACTTATCACCCATGATCGTGGGTGAGATAAGTGTCTTTATCCTGTCGGCTTCTCTCAGGTAGTTTTCCTGTGAAGTCTGTTTGGCAAACTGTTCTAAAATATCAATCAGTCCGAAACGTACCAAAGCCCTTGCCTGCGTCTCATACAGAATTTCTTGAAATCCATTGGCAGTAAAAGCTTCAGAAACATGTCCAAAGTTGACATCATAAGTAATATCATCTTTTTTGAATGATTCTGATAATACGAGTTCTTCATCAAAAAGCGGAAAAGTTTCATGGCTTCTATACACACGTATAGAGAAATCATTACGCACATATTTCTCTCCATAATCAAAAGAGACAAAGTCACACTTTTGGATCCCTTTGGACATACTTTTGGCAAAATCCTCATACCCGACAGCGATCTCACCCTGCTTCAGTAAATGCTTGCCTGCCCACAACAGCATATCGGGGGAAGCTTCTTTCCAAATGATCTCATCGTTCTCAACAAAAGCAACCTTTTCATCTTTCAGTAATTCACAGGGAAAAGCATCAAATATCTCATTAGCAGCCACAAAGGCATAGTCCACTTCCACTTCTGAAATATCATTAAAATGTGTGATCCGGATATCATCTCCGAAGCGCTCTTTAATGTACTCTAACTGTCTTTTCTGTACTTCAGGCTGACGTTCGACAATACCGAACTTGAGTGTTGTGACCAATGTCGGGTCACAAGTATAAAGCCATTGGATCATATCACAAAGCAAATATCCCTGGTGGGCACCCACCTCTATCAGCCAGCCGTTTCTATCTGCTTTGCCTTCCTGTATCAAGGTATAAAAATAGTTAGCAATACTGGCGCCGAAAAAGGCACTTGTACTTACCGCTGTGTAAAAGTCTCCGGCTTTACCGATGGCTTTAAAATCCTTGTAGTACCCCTCACTTCCGTAGAGCCATTCGTTCATATAGTCACTAAAGTACATTTTCGACCCGTATATAAAGCTGAAGTAACTTTAATTGTTTATCTATGCCATATATCTTCTGATCAAGTTTTCTGATCTGCAAAGAGTTAGACATGATATCTGCATCAAATTGTGTTTTTTCTCCTGCACCAACCAGGTCTTTTGTCAACTTCAGCAAACTACGATACACCTTTTCATCTTTTCTTGCCAAAGAGATCTTCCTGTCTAAGATATTTAAAGAGTTATCGATCCACTGGTATTCTTCACGTACTGTATCTTTTCGGTCAAGTACCTGTGTTGCTGCACGTAACTTTTCTACTTTGGCTGCTTCCACATCTGAAAAAGTATTGATATCCAAAGGCATTGAAACAGAAAAACCATAATTATAATAGGCTTCGTTCAAGTTAGGACTGGGGAAAAGAGGATTTAGATCCCCATTAGTGTATTGCCCCTGTAAAGAGACCGTCGGCAGATATTTTGCCCATGTGACTTTTTCATTATACTCCGATTCTTCAGCTCTGAGTACATCTTGTTTCAACTCAAGGTTTTGTTCTGTATAATTCTTCCTAGAAAGCATTTTAAGCTTGGGAAGACGTAATTTTCCAGGATCTCTATCACTCAAAAGAGAAAAACGCTGTTTCAACTCCAGATAATTAAGCTCTAACTCTAACAAGTTAGCTTCATCCTGCGACTTCTTCAAGATCGCCTGATCCAGAAATGAACTGTCCAGAATGCCTGCATCATAAGAGTCTTTTTTCTGACGAATGTCTATTTTGTCATTTTTGACCAAATATCTCAATTTCTTCTGTTCCAGCCTGTTCTTTTTCAAATTAAATAAAATCGAGACAGCATCACCTATCATCTGGCGTTTACGCAGTTTAATCTCAGCCCTGTTAGCATGTCTGAGAGCATTTGAATATTTGATCGCATAGTAGATCCCGCCGGATCTGAAAATAGGCTGATCAATATACACTGACAAAGTAGAGGTATCGATAGTTCCCGTTTTAAATCGTGTGGTATAGTCTTTTCCATAACGCACTTGCACAGGGTTGACCCAGCTTTTTGAGAGCATATCACTCTGCAGTTCATTGCTTTTGAGGTCATATTCAAAGAGCAACTCTTTATTGGTCGAGAGAATGTCACCCAGTTCATCTGCGAAAAGTGCTGATGAGAAAAGACTATAAAGTAGAAATAGCCGTTTCAAAACGTTTGAACCCTTCATCTATTTCATTTTTACTAATGGTGATACTTGGCAAGAAACGTACCGTATTACGTCCCGCTTTTAACACGATCAATCTTTCTTTCAATGCATTTTTCAGCACCGCACCCTGAATCTCAGCATTTTTGGCACGTAATCCACGCATCAATCCCAGCCCCACCTCTTTTTCAAAAAGGCCTTCATATTTCTCTGCGATCATTTTCAGTTTTTCAGAGAAATACAGCAGTGTTTCATCCACTGTGCCGTTTGTATACATTGTGGAAAGGACATCAAGTACCGCCAGACCGGCAGAGGTACTCAGGTAATTCCCTCCAAACGTACTACCATGATCACCTGCAGACAATATCTCTTTATGTTTCGTCATCACTGCACCGATCGGTACACCGCCTCCTAAACCTTTAGCCAAGGTGATGATGTCCGGTTCTATTTCATACAGGTTGGAAGCCAGGAATTCACCGGTACGGTAAACACCGGTCTGCACCTCATCTACGATCAATAAAATACCTTTGGCTTTCAAGTGTGTTGCAAGTTTCTGTATCTCCTCTTTCTCAAAAGGCTGTACACCACCCTCACCCTGTACAAGTTCTATGAGTACAGCAACTGTTTCATCATCTATTGCATTATACACATCATTAATACTTTTTTCATATGAAAATCCGTCCGGATATGGAGAAAAGTTCGGTGTATGGAAACTCTCCTGCCCGGTGGCTTTTACCGTGGTAATGGTACGTCCGTGAAAAGAGTGTTCCAGTGTGATCACTTTATACTTTTTATTGTCAAATTTCGTTTCACCGTACTTACGTGCGATCTTAATAGCACCCTCATTGGCCTCTGCCCCTGAGTTTGCAAAGAAGATCCCCATATCATCATAACCGGAAAGCTCTACGATCTTCTGTGCCAGTTTTGCCTGAGGTTCTATGACTTGCAAATTAGAAATATGGATAATATTCTTAGCCTGTTCACAGATCGCATTCGCCAGTTTTTCATTTCCGTGCCCCACAGAATTCACACCTATCCCTGAAGCAAAGTCTATATAATCACGTCCATTTTCATCATAAAGTGTAGATCCTACACCTTTTACAAAGTTCGTATAGTCACGTGCATAAGTTTGAAGTACATATTGTTTGTCTTGTTGTTCTAAAGTCATTTTGTTCTTTCCACTGTTTTATTGATAGTATTATAGCAAATCTAAATAATCCCTGAGATTGTTTTTTATAATCTTTCGATCTCCACTTTAACTTCCTGATAACAGGCATTATCACCCTCTTCACTCAAAATAGAAGGGGTAAGAAAATTCACACCGACCGTATTATTGGTGATAATCACACAATTTGGTTTAATGTTTTCCGTTAATGCCACGATGAATTCATATGCACCATACTTAGAACTGATACGTACCTTTTCCCCTTTTTCATAGCCTGTGTCCGGATGCATCTGTACACGATCGTCTCTAAAAAATTGTGTATTAAGTGACTTAGAAGATTTAGGGGAAAGTAACCAGAACTTGTCATCGATCACTTTATTTTTCTTGGAGGTACGTACCTTGTTAAAACGCTTGGTGTTAATGAAGTCATCTTCGTAATCTTCAATAAATTCAAACTCATCATCACTCTCCGCACCAAAGCCTTCTGCATAAGGCAATACTTCTTTTGCAGGAGAGAAATACTGTTCACCCTCCCGATCACACTGTCTCAGCCAGTTTTCAATGTAGCTTGCTTCACTTTCCAGACCTTCAAAACCAAAAGTATCAAAAAGTCTTTGAGTAAAGTCATATTCACTGATCCCAAAATCATTTTCAAGCACTTTGTTCATCTTCTCCACACAATGATGACCATAGCCTAAACGTACATCCTCTTTTTCAAAAAAATTCTTCGCAGGAATGATAATATCGGCCATTTGGGAAGTTTCATTTTCATAAAGACCAAAATAGATCACTTTTCCCACACCGTTGAGTTCTTCTTTGACCCGTGTAGTATCCGGCATGGATGCTGCAGGATTTCCTCCCTGTATCAGTACCGTGTCAAAATTTGAAAAATCTGTTGTGGCTTTGGGAACCGTTTGCAAAGAAACTGCAAAAGGATTTTCAAATCCCATTTTTGAATCACCCAGGTAGTGTACACCGCAGCCTTCCTTTCCAAAGAGTCCCAGTGTGGCTGCCAATGCATCGATCGCCTGCAAGGTATAGGAGCCGGTCGAATACTTTTGTACACCTGCACCTACAAGAAAAACCGTCTTTTTGTGACGCATGTGTTCCAAAACTCTTCCCATCTGCCCCAGATCTGTTCCCATATACTCTAAAATAGCTTTTATACGGTGTTCTCGTGTATAGTCATAGAAGTCCTCATGTTCAGGCGCGAACTCATCCATCCACTCGGTATCTTCTGTATTTTCCATGAAAACAAAACGTGCCAGCATAATGGCTACATAATAATCCGTACGAGGTTCTATCTGCAGATGAAAATCCGCTTTCTTGGCAATGGCTGTTTTGACAGGATCGATCACTACCAGTTCTTTCCCTTCAAGATAAGGCATTAAATGGGCATTGGTTACGGTTACGTTACGTCCCCAGACCACGATCGTTTCCGCTTTTTCTATTTGCTCAAGGGGAAGCATTCTGTTCACACCCCGTCCCATACGGATCCCCATATCTCCTGCTGCATCACACAATGAACCATGCGTCAGGCTCCCGCCGATCTTTTCCATAAAAAGGTTGGTAACTTCCTGCATGACAGCAAAGTTACCCGATCCTCTCCAAAGCAAAGACTTTGTTTCTCTAAAAGCATCTGCTACAGCCTGCATCGCTTCTTCCATAGAAACTTCTTTCCCGTCTATCCTGGGTTTTTCTATACGGGGCTGTTCAAAGATCGATTTATTCAGTAACGCACACAAAGCACCATTTCCTGAAAAGTGTTCTTTATCCCCTTTAATTTTAAAATGCTCACCCTCTTCTACAAGAATACTGCAGGCATCATAACAATCAAGTCCACAAGCGGTTTTTTTCATGATTATTTTATCTCTACTTTCAAAAGTTTGGAAAATTCATTTTTAGGCGCAGGGATATAGATCTCCGCTCGGTAGGAAGAAATGAATTTCTCATCTGCCACACGCCAGACCTTCCCCACTTTATAGGCTGTTTTTTTATCGTTGATAAACACCGTTTTTTTCTCAATATTCTGTAATTCTTCAGGCTCAAGGAAAAGCACAAGTTTTGCTCTGCTTGCATCCTGTATCTCAGCAAGCGAAGAACCCGGCGCCACAAAATCACCTTTGCGTACCAGCAATTTATAAAGATATTTGTTCTCTGGAACAATAGATTTTTTTACTAAGGTGTCTTCGAGTTGAGACGCTTTATATTTCATATCCAAAACCTGTTTTCGCAAAGAGACGATCTTCTCTTTAGTTCCAAGATATTGTGTTTTTGCCGAACTAAAACTACTGTATGCATTGTCTTTTTGTGTTTTTGATGCGGTAGCAAGTTTCGAGATACGATTAAAGTACTCTTCTTGTCTCTTTACCGTACCTGCCAAAGAGCTTGCGATCTCCTGATTGATCCCCAACATCTGTTCCAGAAGTACAATACTTTGTTTCGTATCTTTCAAATTTGTTTTATCAAGTGCATCATCTATATGGATGACCCTCTTACCCGAAACCAGTGTTCCTTCCGCATCCAGATCGACATCTACAACCAGTCCGCTAACTGCAGATTTCAGTACAACAGATTCATAAGGTTCAACTTTGGCATAATGCACTTTTGCAAATATAAACAGTGGTGCTAATAACAGAATGAGTATTTTCATTTATAATTCTTTTTTTATTATTTAGAGTATTTAATTATAGCCAAATAGCGTTAATAAATGAGGTACAATGCTAATATAAGAGATACTAAGGTATCATTAGTATAGGTAGGTCTTATATTATCATTTTAATGTAATAAATATTTTCTTACCGTTCAGTAATGAAGGAAAAGCACAATATGGCCTTTAAACTGCAACACGATAGTAGGAAAATACATTATGAAGACATTTAATACTTACTATACCACACAAACTGCATTTAACGAGTTCATTCATTCGTATGGGCTCAGAGACAATACTAAACTGCTGATCCAAATATTCACGGCAATAACAGATGAAAAAAATATATCCATACTCCTTCAGAATATCTCCTCCCTTTTACCCAGTGCATCCATCATCGGATCTACAACGGATGGCGAGATCTGTTCCGGCAAAGTGAGTACCGGTAAAACCGTTGTCTCATTAACACAATTTGAAACAACAGAACTTAAAACAGTTTTTATTGAAAATACCGCAGGAAGTAAAGAAACAGGCCGAAAACTTGCAACTGCGCTATCCAGTCCTTCAACAAAACTCATTATTACCTTTACTGACGGTCTTAACTGCAATGGTGAAGCATATTTAAACGGGATCTCCTCCATCAATAACAACATCATCATTGCCGGTGGTCTGGCAGGTGACAATGCTGAATTTAAAAAGACTTTTGTTTTTATAAAAGATCACATCTCCTCTAATGGTGCAGTCGGTACTGCACTAATCAATCATGATCTGAATATCTATACGAATTACAATTTCAACTGGTTGGCGATCGGCAAGAACATGAGGATCACTAAGGTAGATAAGAACAGAGTTTATACGATAGATGATCTCCCTGCCCATGATATCTACAAAAAATATCTTGGGGATCACATTGCAGAGAACTTACCTTCAATTGGCATGGAGTTTCCGCTTATTATTCAAAAAGAAAGCGCTCCGATAGCACGTGCTGTGTTGTCAGTACATGAGGACGGATCACTCTCCTTCGGAGGTAATTTTGGCTATGGTGATATCGTAAATTTCGGTTATGGTGATGCTGGAATGATCCTTTATCGTTCCATAGAAGCACAATATGACATGCTCGACAAACCGATCGAATCCATTTTTATCTACTCATGTACGGCACGACGAAGGTTTATGCCAAACCTCATAGAAAATGAGATCAAACCATTTCAGAAACTGGCAAATGTCTCAGGATTTTTTACCTACAGCGAATTTTTTTCATATCCTCCAAAAAATGAATTACTGAACCAGACCATGACAATTGTAGGTATCAGCGAATCGCAAGATGTTCTCTCCAATGATATTCAAATAGAGACAAAGACTGTTCCACTGAATGAATATCAAAAATCCATTAAAGCCCTCTCCCATCTACTCAATATTACAACGCTTGAGTTAGCCGAAGAAAACCGATCACTTGAAAAGAAAAGCGAGATCATTCAGGCTAAAAGTGAATCTCTGCATCTGGCTCAGTCAGTAGGACATATGGGCAGCTGGGAAATCGACCTTATCACCAAAGAAGCAACCTGGTCGGAAGAAAGCTATCGTATCTATAAAGTAGATCCCGCCACGACACAGCCCACACTGGATACGTTTATGACAAAGGTCATTAAAGAAGACCAGCCAAAAGTTGCTCAAACCATGCAAGCATTGCAAGATGGAAAGATCAGAAATATTGAGGTAAGAGTAAGAAGAATGGATGGTGTCATTATTACCGTACTTTTAAGTGGAAAAATGATCTTTGATAAAGAGGGTCATGCTGTTAAACTAATCGGTACAACACTTGATATTACCGAGCAGGTAAAACTCAGAAATAGAAATAAAGAGTTGGCAGATATTATTGAGCACTCTTTCACTGAAATCTATATCGTAAATGTTGAAACATACAAATATCTTTATATCAACAAAGAAGCCTTGAACAAGCTAGGGTATACCCGTGATGAAATGCAAAAAATGACTCTGCCTGATATTAATAAAGAACTTCCATTGAAAAAAATTGAAACTTTAAAGAAGGAATTAATCCAAAATGGTTCTATTATTAACAAAACGATCCATACTAAAAAGGATGGCAGCACCTATCCGGTACAGTCCTATGTACAGTATAAAAAATTCAATAATCAAAATGTTGCCGTTATCTTTGATATAGATATCACAGACCTGATCACTTCCGAATTAAAACAGAAAAGACAGGCTGAGATCCTTGAACAGATACATGACTCTGTTATCTCAACCGACATGAATGGTATTATCACACACTGGAATCACGGTGCAACGATCATTCACGGCTATACCAAAAAAGAGGCCATAGGAAAGTCTATTAATATGCTGTACCTTCCAAAAGATCTAAAAAAACTGCAGTGGATAAGGCAACAGGCACTTCTTCATGATGCCTTTCATGACCAAGTGCGAAAAGTCACTAAATCCGGAGATATCATTTATACAGACATTTCTCTTTCTGTATTGAAAGATGAAGCAGGAAATACGATCGGTATCACACGGTATTCACAGGATGTCACACAGAAAAAAGAAATCGAAGATAGATTAAAAAAGCAAACAGAATTACTTAATTTTCAGGCATTTCATGATACGTTGACAGAACTCCCCAATCGGGCACTTTTCGATGACCGACTTCAACAGTCCATTACCAATGCACACCGGCATCATGAAAAATTCGGTCTGCTTTTTATTGACTTGGATAAT
>Ga0256834_1001017_pt1 | contig 19662 bp, 19 predicted proteins | sample 4281140metaG_FD_190536 | JGI IMG/M metagenome (GOLD analysis project Ga0256834, IMG submission 190536) | Hydrothermal vent microbial communities from East Pacific Rise, Pacific Ocean - 4281-140 | ecosystem: Environmental > Aquatic > Marine > Hydrothermal vents | place: Pacific Ocean: East...
CAGGTGCTTTAATACTTCAAAAAAACCCATAACAGAGAGTTTTTCCATCGGAAACCAACTTTGAAAGCCTAACGCGATCATTTTTGGCCCCCCTATCCCAACAAACACCGCATTAGGGTAACGAACCTGCAAACTCTCCATTAATGCCGCACCCAACGTATCGCCCGAGGCTTCGCCAGCAATCATTCCAATCACCAGCGCACCATTATCTGACTGCACTTGCTTATCTAACAATACCGCGTTCCGATCTTTTCAAAAAATGTACCAGAGAGCCTAACGTATTCTGTTCATCATTTAACTCTTCAAGTTCTTGAATGGCATCTTCAAAACGATTTCCAGTTCGATACAATGCTCGATAGGCCTTTTTAATCAAACTTAATTGATCCCGCGTAAAGTCGCGCCGCTTTAACCCTTCAAAATTAATTCCTCTAGGGCTGGCTAAATTACCTGAAACAATCACAAAATTAGGAACGTCTTGGCTGATCACACTGCCCATGCCACAAAAACTATGCTCTCCAATATGACAAAATTGATGAACCAAAGTATAGCCACCCAATATCGCCCAATTATGCACGGTAACATGACCCGCTAAAGCCGTTGCATTTGCCAAAATACAGTGATGACCAATGATGCAATCGTGTGCGATGTGTACACCTGCCATCACCCAATTATCGTCACCAATTACTGTTTTCCCTAAATCTTGGCTCGTGCCACGATTAATCGTCACGTTCTCTCGAAAGGTATTGTTGTTACCAATCAACAACTCTGTTGGTTCATTATCATATTTTTTATCTTGAGGTGCTGCACCAATAGAGCCAAAGGAAAAAAAATGATTATTAACACCAATGACGGTTGGCCCCTGAACCACAACATGTGCTTCTAGAACAGAACCAGAACCAATACTAACGTCCGCACCAATAACACAAAATGCACCAATTTTTACATCGGACGCAATATTTGCACTGGAATCAATAACCGCTGTTGAATGAATCAAGGCGCTATACCTTTCGTTCTGCACACAAAAGATCGGCGGATGCGATTAATTTACCATCAATCTTTGTTATACATTTAAACTTCCAAATACCACGCTTATTCCCCAACGTAATTACTTCAAAATCTAAACGATCACCCGGCACGGCGGGTTGCCTAAAACGGCAGTTATCAACCGCTGCTAAATAATACATCGTACTGCCATCAGGTTTAACCCCTTGGCTACGAAACGCTAAAATTCCCGTACATTGCGCCATCCCTTCAAGAATCATTACACCTGGCATAATCGGATGATTTGGAAAATGCCCGGTAAATTGTGGCTCATTGAATGTAATGTTTTTATACCCTTTCAACATGACACCCGACTCAAATTCCGTAACCCTATCCACCAATAGAAAGGGGTAGCGGTGCGGTAAATAATCAAAAATATCTTTTACTTCCATCATGCACTATTCATCCAATCATAAATTTATAATGCGAGTTAATATTGCTCCACTAACTCGTCTATTTGTTTTTGCAATGCTTTAATTTGTTTGGCCATTTTATCTAGGTTACGCGCTCTCACGCTGTTTTTTTGCCATTCCGAAACTGGAATCGCAGGAAACCCAGAATACACACCAGACTTACTAATTGAGTGCGTCGCACCCGCTTTTGCCAAAAAATGGGTATTGTCGGCAATCGTAATATGACCTGAAAAACCAACTTGACCTGCTACCGTACAATTTTTTCCTAACGTTGTGCTACCTGCAAATCCAGTTTGACCTGCAATGGCGGAACCTTGACCAATCTTAACATTATGTGCAATGTGCACCATGTTATCAATAATGCAATTATTTTCGATGATTGTATCTTCAATCGCACCTCGATCAATACAGACATTATTGCCTATCGAGACATCATCTCCAATAATAACTCGGCCTAGCTGAGGAATTTTAACCCATACTCCCTCGTGATTCGCCCAACCAAAGCCATCACCACCAATCACAGCACCCGCTTCAACCGTTACATTATCACCAAGAATGCAATCATGACTGATAACAACATTTGATAAAATACGACAATCTTTACCGATGGTCACCCCTTTTTCAATAATCGCGCCAGCTCCAATCAACGTGCCTTCTTTAATTATTACGCCAGACTGAATGACCGCTTGTGCCATCACACCAACCGATTTAGCTAATTGAGCCGTATCATCAATACTTGCGTCAGGATGCTTTTGATCGGTATTTTGCAAAGGGTTTAATAGCTGTGCAACAAGTGCATACACATAATATGGATCTTCCACCACAAGCATAGAAGTGTGGTGGCAAAACGTTTGATAGGTCGGTGCTAAAATAACAGCACCAGCGGACGTTTCTTCAAGATAAGAGAGGTATTTTTTATCTTTAAAAAAGGAAATTTTTGTTGCGCACGAGTTATTCAGGCTTGATACGTTCTGAATATCCACCTCTCCCAACCCAATTAACTCGACCTTAACGCCAAGTTGTTGGAGTTGGTTAACAATATTTCGTAACTTCACAAAATCAATCCAACTATGTTAAATTTTTCTCTCACGAACAACAGTCTTGTTACTATTTATTAAATTCAGAGCGTTGTTTTTTACTCACTATTTCCAAGTGAGATAAAACATCATTGGTCACATCAATTCGATTATTGGTATACGCAATCCCTTCATATAAAATCAAATCAAACGACTGTTGTTCACCAATGGCTTTGATCGCATCATTCACAATATTTTGCAACGTTGCCAACTCTTCATTACGTCGTAAATTTAAAAGCTCCTGAACATCATTGCGTCTACGTTGAATTTCTCGCGTTAACATCGTTATTTCACGCTCTTTTGTAACGCGTTGTGAATCACTCATTACCGCTTTATTTTTTTGATACTCAGCCTGTTTTTTCTCTAACTTTCCAGCCAACCCTTTCAACTCAGATTGTTGAGGCTCAAACTCTTTTTTAAGCCGTGCATCCGCAGTTTTAGCCTGTGGTGCCTGCTCTAAAAGAAGTGCGACATTAACCACGCCTAATTTCACAGGCGTTTCTGCCCAAACATTAGTCGCTAATGAGAACATTGCAACAAATAATAAACAGGTCTTAAAAAAATTACGCATCAATCTCTTTCCATTTTTTATAAAAACAAACAACTTTTCAGAATTGTACCTTAAAAAACAATTATTGGTATAGGAACCTAAGCCCTAAATCCCCTTATCTTTTAAATACCCTCCCAATTTTCGGGTAGAAGTACGAACTAAAACCCAGTTCCCAACACAAATTGAAATGACTGCAACTCATCTGTTGAATCATAGCTTACAGGTCGAGAAAAACTAAATGAAAGAGGCCCAACAGGTGTTATCCATGAAAAACCAACCCCGAAAGCCGACCTTAGTTCTCCCGCTTCAACACTATCCAAATCTGTAAACACATTCCCCGCATCAAAAAACAAACTCATTCGAATATTACTGGAATCTTCAATAAAAGGGATCGGAAGCACAAGAGCAGCGGTTGTTGCAACCTTAACCGCCCCCCCCACTGGACGATCTGTTCCATCAATACTTTTTACATAATTAACCCCTAAAGAGTTTGGTTCAAACCCTCGAACAGAGCCGATTCCTCCCGCGTAAAAATTTCGATAAAATGGCAAAACATCCACTTTACCAAACGCACTGCCATAGGCGATATTTCCCTTTAACTGAAACGTTAGATTTTCTGTCAAAGGAAAGTATAAAGCCTCATCCACATACAATTTATAATACGATTCATCAGAGGTTCCAGGAACGACCGATTCGAGAGCAAGACGAGTTCGGTGTCCTTTCGATGGAAAATAAAATGAATTCGTTGAATTATGACTCCAAGCCATACTAAATATGGCTGCGGTAGAATTTTTACCAAACTCTGCCACATGATCATTACAAACGTTAAAATCATCCGAACACACCAACTCTTGAGAGTCCAGCTTAATTCCATACGTTAAACGGTCATTTTCACTTAACGGGTAGCCTAACGAAGTGCGTAAACCAAAATTATTGGTTGTAAAATCGGCCAATTGAAGCCTTTTTGCATCAACTTCACTTAAATAAAACCCTGCGCCTAAGCTTACGCCATCCGCAGTAAAGTACGGATTGGTCAACCCAATATCTGCCGTTTTTCGAGACGAGCTGGTTGCAATTTTAAAGTCTAACTTATTACCACTTCCAATAAAGTTTCGCTCTGAAATACCAATATTAAAACTAACTCCATCTAATTGAGAGAACCCGACACCCGCACTGAACGAGCCTGTCGATTGCTCTTCAACTTTAACCACTAAATCCACTTGGTCGGCGCTCACTCGCTTAGTTTGAATATCCGCTGTTTTAAAAAAGCCCAGACGCGTCAAACGTGAGGTGGATTGACGAACCAGTTTTAACGAATAAGGCGAACTTTCCAGCTGTCGCATCTCTCTTCGAATCACATAATCACGGGTACGCGTATTTCCCTCAATCAAAATTCGACGAATATAGACTCTATTTTTTGGCTCAACATAAAAGTTTAATGCAATCGTTTTATCTTCTTCATTCAATGCGGTTGCAGGTCTAACGTCAGCAAATGCATACCCTTCCTCACTCAAACGGTCACGAATACCATTGACAGCTGAAACCACTTTTGAACGTGAAAAAACATCATTAACACCAAATTTCATCAACTTTTTTAACGTTTTATTATCCAAAATGGTTTCACCAATAAATTGGATATCCGAAATGGAATATTGCTCACCTTCATCAATATTAATCGTTGTAAACACACGTGTTTTATCGGTCGATAAACTCACTTGAAAAGAAGACACTTGAAACCGAGCAAACCCTAAATCCATATAATACGACTTCAACGTTTCAATATCGCCTTGAAGTGCCATTTTAGAATACGCATCTCCAACTGACATTTGCAATAACGACTTTAAACGCTGATCTGAATAGACCTTATTACCAACCAAGGTTATACGCCCAAGAGTAGCAGGCTCTCCTTCTACAATGGTCACTTTTAAGGCTACTCGATTACGTGGTAAAATTTCACTAGTAATATCAATTGTTGCGGCATAGTACCCTTGGTTTTGATAACGGCGACTCAAATCAACAACAACGCGTTCTAACTCAAGATGGTTATAAATTCGACCTTTTTTTAAACCGAGTGAATCCAGTGCATCATTTAAGGTATCACTGTCAATCAGCTTATTGCCCTCAATCGTCACTTCAGAGATAGAGGGACGCTCCACAACTTTAACGACCAGTGTATTCGACCCTTTTTGATACAAAGAAACATCTTTAAAAAAACCCGTTTTATACAAACTTTGTATGCTTTTTTGAGAAAGTTCTTTGTCTAAAAACTCCCCCTCTGAAATAGGCAAATAGGTACTGATGGTTGCAAAATCAATTCGGTTTGCTCCCTCCACTTTAATGTCTTTTACCATAAACGCTTGTGCAAAATTCGGTAGAAGTAACAAACATGACACCATTCCTGACACCACCGATTTTTTAAACTTTACTTGTTTCATATTAACCATTAGAGATTCTTAAAACATCATTAAATAGGGCAATAAACGTCAGCCCTATAATTAAAACAATACCGATCCGTTGACCAGCATCCATCACTTGGGCACTCACGGGAGAACCCTTTACCATTTCGACCAAATAATATACCAAATGCCCGCCATCTAAGATAGGAATAGGTAATAAGTTTAGCAGACCAATACTCAAACTAATCAACCCTAACAAGCCCAAGAAAGTAACCAGTCCCGACTGCATCGCCTGCCCTGAAAACTGAGCAATGCTAATTGGGCCTGATAAGTGCTGCAAACTTACATCCCCAAAAAACATACGCTGTAACATCACCAAACTCATCTGAAACAGGTCAACACTGCGTTGATAACCTTGTTCAATCGCATCCATAACACCATACTGATTTACCACAGTATAAGGAGCTAAACGCTCAGGAGAAACATAAACGCCAATGCCCATTTTTCCGACCAACTGGCCAGAGTCCACTTTTTTCTGCCCTAAAGAGACGGGCGTTGTATTCAGTACACCTTCTCTCAAATAACTGACCTCAACGATTTGATTTGGTAATGCTTGAATTTGCTCAACCAAATCACTCCAACGTTGCGTGATTACACCATTAATTGCAACAATCTCATCTTGGGGCATTAACCCCGATTTTTGAGCAGCCCCCTCAGACAGGACTGTTCCTAACACTGGAGGGAGGGAAAAATTAAACGGCTTAAACCCAAGCAATTGTAACCAGTTTTGCTCAGGCTGATTTAAATCCAATCCATCAATAGGCACGTTGTCTAAAATCAACCGTTCGCCCGTATCCATTTTTTCAATTACAAATTCAACGCTGTTTTCGTGATGCACTCTCGCTTTTAAAAGCGCTTGATGAACGCTACGCCAACTCAGCGTTTCTTCGCCATTCACTTGAGAGACAACCCATTCAGACTCGTCCCTAAAAAAAGCATCCGAAAGGGATGCTTCAATTGGAGACGCAGATTCCACACCATTAAAAACAGGTTTAAATCCAGACACCCCTACCAGATACATCATCGAAAAAATCAACCATGCAAAAATCAAATTAATAAGAGGCCCTGCGGCAACTACCGCAAAACGTTTATACACGCTCTGGCGATTAAAAGCTCTATCTAGTTCACTCTCCGCAACGGACTCTGCGGCCTCATCCAAAAAACGAACATAGCCACCCAATGGAATGATTCCAACTTTAAAGGTGGTCTCTTTCCCCTGTTTTTCATAGATGCTTTTACCAAATCCAATCGAGAAAACCTTAACTTTAATATTAAACCAACGAGCTACTTGATAGTGACCCCATTCATGAATGGTCACCACCAATCCCATGACCACAATAAACCCTAAAATAGACCATAAAATCGTCATTTAAGCTAGGCTTCCAAAGTGCCATAATAGATACATCATGGGCACAGCAATCAACAGGCTATCACCGCGATCAAGCAAACCTCCGTGTCCAGGTAAAATATGACCACTGTCCTTCAAGCCTGCTTGACGCTTCAAAACACTTTCAAACAGATCGCCCAACACCGAAAACAGTGCAATCAAGGCTAAACACACGGCAAAAATGCCCACAGAAATACGCAGTTCAACCGACAACCAAAAAACGCTCATTACACTGATAACAAACGCAAGTGCCACGCCCCCCCAAACACCTTCCCACGTTTTTCCTGGACTCACATATTGTGCTAATTTTGTTTTTCCAAAACGCCTGCCACTAAAATAAGCGCCCGTATCCACCGCCCAAATAACCAGTAAGCTCAATAAAATAACCCATGGTGAAAATTCAGCTCGAAACTGCGACAGTGCCACCGTAAACAACACCACCGCCAGCACCCCAGATATTAAAATAAGAAAAGTGGACTCAAGACCTTTTTGCCCTTGGCTCTGCTGATAGCGTAAAACCACCCAGACCACCAATAAACACTCAATCACCGTCAAGGCCAAAATAGCTTCAATCGGCAACCAAAGCATGCCCAACCACACCAGCAAGGCCACCAACAAAGCAAAGCTCACTTTTTGCCAAACCGCCTTTAACCGCGCAAACCCTGCCCACTCCCAAGCCATCACTGCCGCAATCAACAACAAAACGCCCTGCCAAATACCATCGGAGGACTTAAACAGCAGCAACATGGCCAATACAGCTAAAACAACGGCTGTAATCACTCGTTGTTTTAACATTATTTTGCCACCTGTTCACTGGTTTTACCAAAACGACGCTCACGTTGTGCAAACGATGCAATCGCCTTATCAATGCTTTCTTCATTAAAATCTGGCCATAAATCCTCTGTAAAATAAAACTCCGCATACGCTATCTGCCAAATCAAAAAATTGCTGACTCTTTGCTCACCCCCTGTTCGAATCAAAAGATCCACCTCTGGCAATTCACTTAATGCAACATAAGGACTTAGCTCACGCTCATTTAATTCGGACACTGAGCGATCAGGATTGGCCAACTGCCACTTTTTAACCGCTTCAACAATGTCCCAACGACCGCCATAGTTTGCTGCAATAGACAGAACCAAACCCGTGTTATTACACGTCATAGATTCTGCGATGGTAATGTGCTCCTGAATTTCAGCATTAAAGGCTGTGCGGTCTCCCACAATCAACAGTCGAACATTATTATCATTTAGCTTAGACACCTCTTTTTGCAAAGCCCTCAAAAATAATCCCATCAATTTATTCACTTCATCCTCTGGGCGGCGCCAATTTTCTGTACTAAAGGCAAAAAGGGTTAACGCCTTAATTCCCTGAGCAGAGCAATGTGCCACTAAACGTTTAACCGATTTCAGCCCTTTTTGATGCCCCACAAATCTTGGTAAAAAACGTTTTTTAGCCCAACGACCATTGCCGTCCATAATAATAGCAATGTGTTGTGGTTGATAATTTTGGTGATTTTCTTGAGACAAAACAAACCTCGATAAAGTACAACGCAAAACGGCTCAAATAAATTTGAAAAAAATCAAACCCACTTGAACCGTTTTACTTGGAATAAGATAAAGCAAACCTTACTTAAGCTTTTAAATAAAACTTATCAATTATGCCGTAATTACCCCCAAATAGCGACCTAAACTTAATTACCCGAATCCCCACTTAATTTAAATATCCATTAAGCTCGCTTCTTTATCCGCCAATGCCGCATCGACTTTTTTAATCACATCATCCGTTAACTTCTGAATTTGGTCATCTGACTGACGCGCATCATCCTCTGTAATGTCCTTATCTTTTAATAACGACTTTACAGCGCTGTTCGCATCTCGGCGAATATTACGAATGGCAACTCGCGCCTGCTCCGCTTCACTTTTTGCCACTTTAATAAAGTCACGACGACGCTCTTCTGTTAAAGGCGGCATTGGAATGCGCATCAAATTACCGACCGTCACAGGGTTAATCCCTAAATCGGATGTCATAATAGCTTTTTCAACAACCGCCACCATTGGCTGCTCCCAAGGCTGAACGGTCAAGGTACGAGAATCTTCTAAGTTAATATTGGCAACTTGGCTGATCGGTACTTGTGAACCATAATAATCCACCGTAATTGAATCCAAAATACTTGGGTGAGCGCGTCCTGTTCGAATTTTAGCAAAATTCACTTCTAGGTTTTCAAACGACTTTTGCATTCTTACTTTTGCATCTTCACGAATTTCATCTAACATATTTACTCTCCTACAGACACTAACGTGCCCTCATTTTCACCTTTTACAATTCGAATCACCGCATCACTCTTAAACATATCAAAAACACGAATCGGCATTTTATGATCACGACACAATACAAATGCCGTCATATCCATCACTTGCAAGTTCTTTTGAATCACATCATCATAGCTTAAAGCATCATAACGTGTTGCGCTCGAATCCTTCATAGGATCTGCCGTATAAATACCATCCACTTTCGTTGCTTTTAAAACAATCTCAGCGTCTACTTCAATGCCACGTAAAGCGGCGGCGGTATCCGTTGTGAAAAAAGGGCTTCCTGTTCCCGCCGCAAAAATCAACACCTCACCTTTCGATAACTGTTTTTTGGCACTGTTTGCAGAAAATCCATCAGAGATACCGTCAATTGGCATTGCAGACAAAACTTGAGAAGTCATTCCCATACTCTCAATCACATCTCGAAGTGCCAACGCATTCATAACCGTTGCCATCATACCCATATGATCGCCTGTGGTTCTTTGGATGCCTGAGCCTTGAATTTGAGCGCCACGAAAAATATTCCCCCCCCCCACAACAATCGCGACTTCAACACCCAAGTCACGCAACTCTTTAACTTGAGAAACAACAGACCTTAATGTTTCGGCATCTAGCCCAAAATCACCTGAACCCATTAAGGCTTCGCCACTGAATTTTAACAATATACGTTTATACTTAAGTGCCATCTTTACGCATCCTCACATAATCCACTAAAAAATACTTTAGAACTTTTTTTAAGACCTAAAAAAATGTTCTAAAATATTTTCACTCAATTTCACATACAAAAAAGCCATAGCCAGTTTACCTTATTAAATAAGTAAACCAGAGCTATGGCTCAATCAACCAAAAAATTAACCTGTGACAGCTTTAGCCGCTAACGCTACTTCTTCTGCAAAGTCAGTTTCTTCAATCTCAAGTCCAGCACCCACTTCCAAACGAATGAAAGCCGTAACGGTTGCGCCGTTCTCTTTCAAAAGCTTTTCAATCGTCACGTCTGGGTTTTTAACAAACGCTTGCCCAACCAACGTAATTTCTTGCAAATACTTACGCATACGGCCGTCAATCATTTTTTCAATGATCTCCGCTGGCTTGCCACTCTCTTGCGCTTGCTCAATTTGGAACTTACGTTCCTTCGCCAGCATCTCTTGATCCACTTCATCCGCGGTAATTGCAGATGGATTTACCGCAGCAATGTGCATCGCAATATCACGACCCAGTGCATCATCACCACCGTTAAGCGCAACAACAACTCCAATTTTTTCACCGTGCTGATACTGACCAATCAGCCCAGCAGACTCAATTTTATTGGCAAAACGTAATGACATGTTTTCACCAATACGAGCAATCATTTCACGTCGCGTAATGTCCACTGTTTTACCAGAAGCCATGGTAAGCTCCATGATCTCAGCAACATCAACAGTATCCGCCGCCAAAGCCAAAGCTGCAATTTCATTTGCAAACGCTTTAAACTCATCGCCTTTCGCCACAAAATCTGTTTCGCAATTTACTTCGGCAATAATCCCGCTCTTTTTATCATCTGAAACGGCAATGGCAATAATGCCTTCCGCAGCAAGACGGCCAGCTTTTTTATCCGCGCCCGCCATGCCTTTTTTACGAAGAAACTCAATTGCCGCTTCCATATCACCATCCACTTCAGACAATGCTTTTTTACAATCCATCATTCCTGCGCCCGTTGTTTGGCGCAGTTCTTTAACCATAGAAGCTGTAATAGCCATCTTTAATTCCTTTTTCTACGTTCTAAGTAAAGACAACCTATCTTATAAAGATACTTTTAAAAGCCAAAGATAGGTTTCGAACAATTATTTAGAAGCTTTTTCTTTTGCTTCTACAAAATCATCACCTTCAACACCCGTTGTAATCGTTGCTTTTCCTTCCAAAACCGCATCGGCAACAGAAGAAAGGTACAAGGTAATTGCACGAATGGCATCGTCGTTACCAGGAATAACATAATCAATACCACGAGGGTCATTGTTCGTATCCACTACACCGATAACTGGAATACCAAGATTTTTCGCTTCTTGAATGGCAATTTTTTCATTTCCAGTATCAATAATAAAAATAGCATCAGGCATTGCACGCATGTCTTTAATACCACCTAAAGACAACTCTAATTTTGTTTTTTCACGCGTACGTGTCAACGCTTCTCTTTTGGTAATTTTTTCAAACGTACCGTCTTTTTCCATCGCTTCAAGTTCTTTCAAACGCTTAATAGACTGTTTGATTGTTTTGAAGTTGGTCAACATACCACCTAACCAGCGGTAATCAACATAAGGCATGCCACAACGTTTGGCTTCTTGAGCTACTAACTCACGCGCCGCTTTTTTTGTTCCTACAAACAAAACCTTACCTTTGTTTGCAGCAATGCCACCAATCATGTTTAATGCGTCATTAAACATCGGAAGTGTTTTTTCTAAGTTGATGATATGAATCTTATTACGAGCGCCAAAGATGAACTCTTCCATCTTAGGGTTCCAGTAACGGGTTTGGTGTCCAAAATGTACACCGGCTTCTAGCATTTCACGCATGGTAACTTTTGCCATGATATTTCTCCAAGTTTTGGGGTTAAGCCTCCGTTTACCCCATAAAACGAACCAAAAAATTGAGTTGGGTATTTTTTACCCCCCCTATCTTTCAGCACCCCGTTTTATGTGTCGGTAAACGTGCGGATTTTTTGTTAAAATTCCTCTCAAACAGAAAGGCGCGGCATTTATACCACACCCCAGCCCTATTCACAAATACAATTACAAAAAGAACCTAAAAATATGTCGATAAAGATCAAAACAGAAGATGAAATACAAAAAATGCGCGTTGCAGGAAAATTAGCCGCCGATGTAATTGAAATGATTCAACCCCATGTTATTGCGGGTGTAACAACAGGTCACTTAAATCAAATCATGCACGACTACATGGTCAACGAACAACAAACCATCCCTGCCACTCTTAACTACCATGGCTTTCCCGCATCCAGCTGTATTTCAATCAATCAAGTGGTTTGCCACGGTATTCCCGATGACAAAAAGAAATTAAAAAATGGCGACATTGTCAATATTGATGTCACCGTTATTAAAGAGGGGTATCATGGCGACACTAGTCGAATGTTTGAAATTGGAACCGTCAAACCCTTTGCCAGCCGTTTAAACAAAGTGGCACACGAGTGCCTATGGCTTGGCATCCAACAGGTAAAGCCTGATGCCACACTGTATGACGTGGCACTCGCCATTCAAACGCATGCTGAAAAAAATAATTTTACCGTGGTTAAAGAGTATTGTGGCCACGGCATTGGCGCTGATTTTCACGAAGCCCCTCAGGTCTTACACTACACTCAACCCGAACTGAAAGAGATTATTTTAAAACCAGGGATGGTCTTTACCATTGAGCCGATGATTAACCTCGGTAAATCCGATGTTAAATTACTTGCTGATAACTGGACGGTCGTGACCAAAGATCGAAAATTATCTGCACAATGGGAGCACACACTCACGGTTACCCAAACAGGGTTTGAAATTTTTACCTTAAGAACCGATGAGCAACCCGTTTTACCTGTTCACTGACATAACCAAAGAGCAATGCACCCATGACCAGCACAAACACCCATGCCACCTCATTTATTCAAGCACTTAACAACGAAGAGGTTCCCTACCTTGAAGCATTAAAATCAGGTCGTTTAGTGTTAAAAGAGTTCCTCGATCAACAGTTTGAACAATACGAGGCGGGGGCTGCCGTTTCAAACTTAATTACAGAACGCTCAGGCTTTATCGACCAACTGCTTAAAACCATTTGGAATCACTATATCCCTTCAGATGTTGCCTCACTGATTGCCGTGGGTGGTTATGGGCGTGGCGAACTGCACCCCTACTCCGACATTGACCTTCTCATACTCTGCGAACAAATTGAACAGTACCAAACCCCTTTAAGTGAATTCATCACCCTTCTTTGGGATCTTGGGTTTGACGTAGGCTCCACCATTCGAACCATTGATGACTGCTTTAATGCAGGCTTAGAAGACGTGACCACCGCCACCAATATTTTAGAATCCCGTTGGATAACAGGCGATTACGCGCTCTTTGAACAACTGCAATCCATTTGGAATCATAAAGATTTTTGGCCCAGTAAAGCTTTTTTTCAAGCCAAATTGACCGAACAAGAAAATCGTCATCAAAAATTTAACGACACCGTCTATCAACTCGAACCCAATATCAAAGAGAGCCCTGGAGGCTTACGGGACATTCAAACCATTTATTGGGTCGCCAAGCGGCACTTTAACGCCACCTCCATTAATGAATTAGTTCAACGAAACTTCTTAAGCACCGAAGAGTACGTTGAAATCGAAGCCGCTTACAAACACTTAAATCGCATTCGGTTTGCGTTGCAACACCTCAAGAGGCGGCGCGAAGATCGTCTACAATTCGATTCACAACAATCCATTGCAGAGTCGTTTAACTATGCCGATACCACAGAAAAAATGGCCGTTGAACAATTTATGAGCAGTTACTATCGCAATGTGCACAGCACCGTCAAACTCAACGAAATTTTACTGCAACACTTTAGAGAAACCCTCTTTGATGATCAAAAAATAACAGAGGTGATTAACCGACGCTTTAACCTCGTTAACCAACAACTCGATATTAAAGATCCCGCCATATTCAAACAAAACCCAACCACACTGCTTGAAGTGTTTATTATTTTAGAAACATTGCCCAGTATCACGGGGTTACGCTCTAACACCATTCGAGCGATTCGAGACCACCTCTACCTAATCGACGAAGACTTTCGCAAAGACCCCATCAATAAAGCGCTTTTTATTGAAATATTTCGTCAACCCAATGGGGTAAATGCCGCCGTTAAACGAATGCACGGCTATGGTATTTTAGGCGCTTACCTGCCCGCTTTTCAAAAAATATCTGGCTTAATGCAATTTAACATATTTCACGCCTATACCGTTGATGAACATACGATTTTAGTTATCCGAAACCTACGTCGTTTTTTTGTGGATGAGTTCACCTACGAATTTCCAACCGCACACCAAATTGCCCTTGAACTGAACAAGCCAGAAATTCTTTTTTTAGCAGGACTGTTTCACGACATTGCCAAAGGGCGCGGTGGCAAACATGAAATACTAGGTGCTCAAGAAGCCATTAACTTTTCTCAAGAACACAATCTCTCCGAAAAAGACACTGAAATGATCTGCTGGCTGGTTCGTAATCACCTTAAGTTTTCAGGCACGGCACAGCGCAAAGATCTAAGTGATCCTGAGGTGATTAATGAGTTTGCCTCTCTCGTCGTTGACCAAGAGCATCTCAACTACCTCTACCTACTTACCGTGGCCGATGTATGTTCAACCTCTGCCGCAGTCTGGAATGACTGGAAAAACTCATTATTTTTAACCCTCTACAACGAAACCTCTAACGTTCTTTCTCAAGCCAAACATACGCCACAAAACCGTAAGAAAAAAGCCCTTGCCACCCAAGAGAAAGCCAGAGAACTGCTCTCCAAACAAGGCATTTCTACCACCCAATACAAACCCTTTTGGAGTAGCATGTCGCAAAGTGAGTTTTTTAGTCGCCAAAGTGCGCCCGACGTCGCACGAGTAACTCAACAGCTTTACGCCATTAATCCCAACCAAACTCATATTTTTTTACAGCCGCAAAAACACCTCGGGGCAACCGAGTTAATGATCTACATGCAAGACAGAGATTTTTTGTTTGCACACATTACTCATGCGCTGGACTTGCTCAATTTAACCGTTGTCGAAGCGCGTATTTTTAGCACCTCTGACCAAATGACTCTGGTGATTATGTATATTCTTGAGCGCCAAACCATGTCGTTCATTGCCAAAGAGCGCCACCCAGAAGTCATTCAAAAAATACAAACCCAACTTGCACAACCTGAAACAGACCGTAAAACTCAACACAGCACCACACAAACGCGTCGCATTCGTTGCTTTGAAACCCCTACCGATTTAGTGTTTAACACTCTAAACGAGCACCGAACAGAGCTGCACATCACCACCAAAGACATCCCTGGACTGCTCTCTAAAATAGGTCACGCACTCAAGCGCTGTAATATTCGCCTACATGACGCCAAAATCCATACCGTTGGAGAAAAAGCAGAAGATGTCTTTATTATTAGCGATACTCACAATAAAGCGATCACAGATAAACGCTTAAAAGAGCAGTTTTCAGCAGAGTTAATTGATTTGATTGAATAAAAAGGTCGGCAAAAATCTCAAAGAAAATCTATGCGCGTGATAAAAATTTGCCCGTAAGGGTGCTGATTTTAACCTGTTCGTTAGATTCAATAAATTCAGGTACTTGAACTTCGTAACCTGTAGACAAAACAGCAGGCTTGGTTCGCCCAGCGCCTGTCGATTTTGTACCAGGCGTGGTGTCAACAACCTCAAGCGTTACCTGCGTTGGCAACTCAATCGTTAAAATTTGTTCATCCAATAAAATGGCCGTAATGCCTGAAAGGCCTTCGGTTAGGTATTTTTTTGCATCGTCCAATGTCTCTTCAGACAATAAGTATTGACTGTAATCGTCATTGTTCATAAAAACATAATTATCACCATCAATATAAGAGAACATAACGGGAACCTTGGGACAGTCCATCGCGTTAATAAAATCCTCTCCCTTAAAGGTTTCGTCAACCTTGCTGCCTGTTTTTAAGTTGTTAAAGCGTACTTTATACATGGTGGATGCACCACGTGAAGATGGGTTGCGAACATCATAGCTTTTAACAATATGCGGAGCACCGTTAACCTCAACCAAATCACCCTTTTTAAGTTCATTAATTTTAGGCATTAGAGTCTTTCCCGCTCGTTGATACATGATAGTGCGGGTCTTCGGACACGTTTATTTCAACCAACTCTTTTGCATTCTCAAGCAACACCAAACACTCAGGGCTTAAGTGTTTTAACACCAACTTTTTACCTGCTGCTTGGTATTTTTTAGTTAAGCCATCAATGGCCTCAATGCCAGAATAATCGTAAACACGAGAGTGCATAAAATCAATCACGACACAATCAGGATCATTTTCAGGGTTAAACATATCAGCAAAGTTTTTAACCGAAGCAAAAAACAACGGGCCATTGACCTTATAAACCTTAACCGAATGCCCGTTCATCTCCTCAAATGAGGTTTCCAATAAAATTCGTTGTGCATGTTGCCATGCAAACACCAGTGCGGCAACCACCACTCCAGAGATTACCGCCACAGCCAAATCAAAAACAACGGTCAAAACCGTAACCAACACCATCACAAATGCATCGGCTTTGCTCATGCCACGCATGATGTTCCAGCTTGACCAATTAAAGGTCGCAATCACCACAAAAAACATTAACCCAACCAACGCGCCTATCGGTACCATCTCTATCCACGAAGAAGCCAGCAATACAATCACCAACAACCCCAGTGCCGCAGAAACGCCAGACCAACGACCTGTTCCACCCGAGTTTACGTTAATCATTGACTGCCCTATCAGTGCACAACCGCCCATCGTACCAAACGCACCTGCGGTACAGTTTGCCGCACCCAATGCAAGACACTCTTTATTGGCTTTGCCGCGCGTGTTAGTAATATCATCAATCAATGTCATGGTTAACAGCGATTCTACCGAGCCAATAATGGTTAAAATAATGGCGTAAGGCAACACAATCCAAAGTGTTTCTAAACTCCAAAACCCTTCAGGCAAGGTCGTAAACCAACTCAATCCCTGAAACCCCCCTTCTACTCCGTCACCATAAATTAAGGACTCTAATGTTCCCGAAACCGAGGCTTTATCACCTACGGTTACGGCATTTAGATCAAACATGATTACCACAACCGTAATCAACACAATGGCGGCTAAGGCAGAAGGCACCACTTTTGTAATGCGTGGCAGCAGATAAATAATCGCTAGAGTAGCTATAATAATCATAATCATAATATTTAAGCTCGCGCCCGAAAGCCACTCACCATCCACATCTTTAAACTGCGTAAATTGGGCGAACAAAATAATCAACGCCAAGCCGTTTACAAACCCAAGCATCACCGAAGTGGGCACCATTCGAATAAACCGCCCCCACTTCATAATGCCGATAATAATTTGAAATACCCCCATCATAATAACGGCTAAAAAGAGGAAGGAAGCGCCATGCTCCATGACCAAATGCATCATAACCACCGCCAACGAACCCGCTGCCGCGGTAATCATGCCAGGGCGACCCCCAAAAACCGCGGTAATCATGCCGACAATAATGGCCGCATACAAACCAACCAAAGGGTGAACGCCCGCAACAAATGCAAACGCAACGGCCTCTGGTACCAGTGCCAACGCTACTGTAATTCCGGAAAGTGTGTCATTTTTATACGTTTTCCAGTTAAATGGCTGGCTTGGGTTGGTCATGTAAATTCCTTTAAGGAGGGGGGGCAAAAATAAAATGGGTGCAAATTTTAACAAAAACGCAGTACAATTACAGGATATCAAAGATTTAAAATTCGATAAAAGAAGGATTCAAACAATGTGGATTGAATATATTGCTGAAATTGGAATGGGGGCTTTTCTATTAATCATTGCCATTCATTTTGCTCAACACTTTATGAATCGTGCAGAACGTAATAAAAAACGGGCATTGAGGGAACAGAAAGAACAAGAGTCAAATCAACCCTAATTTTTTCTCCCCCCCCTATTTACATTAAAACAAGTTGTCTTCCACCTCTGCCACGGCCAAAGAGATAAACACCCCTAGGGTTTTATCGTACCCTGGCCATTGACTGGCTACTTTTTTCATAAAAGGGTCGGCCATGATTTTTGGCTTCATCTCAAAATCAGACAACCCTTCATCGTAATACACTTCGGCATTGTTATAGATGGCCTCACAAAAGGTTTGCATGTCTTCACAAATTTTTACGTCATCATGTACGCCATGCCCCACAATGTAATGATCGCAGTTTAAAGCACGTGCTTTTTTCATCGCTTCAATCGTGCCAACAAACGAGCCGTCCGCCATATTGGCAACACGACGCATGGCGGTATCGCCCATAAACGCAACGTTATCCTCCACCACTTCTACAATCAAATCCGACTCTGTATGCGCCACACCAAATTGGTGAATGTTAAAGGTTTTATCCCCCACTTTAATGGCTTCGCCGCCATTAAAAGCTTTATTAGGCAGAGTAATCACCGTGCCTGTAATGCCGTTATTGGAGTTACGTTGCATAAAGCCATACCAAAAATCGCCTCCATCGGCTTTAATTTTTTCAATCGCTGTCGGGTGCGCATAAATAGGCACATTGGGATACGCCTCCACAAAGGCGTGATTACCCAAAAAGTGATCGCCATGATAGTGAGTATTAATCACCATCACCACGGGTTTATCCGTAACGCTCTTAATTTGGCGCAACACCATTTCACCAATTTGCACCGAACTGCCTGTATCAATCACCACCACGCCCTCACTGGTGACCACAAACCCTGGATTATTAAAAAAGGCATGATTTTCAGGAGATGGCTCAGGGTCTTTCGCTAAAATGTAATAACAACTCTCCGTCACCTTAGTAACGGGCACATCATACATCGGCTCCGCCTTAATGCTCATGGCATCACTGGCGTACAATGGTTTAAGTACCGACATACCCACCATTCCTGCGGAAAGCCCTAAAGCCGATTTTAATAGTGAACGACGTTTCATGATTAACTCCTAATCTTGATATACAAAATTTAAACCTGATTTAAAAAACACTTTTTTTGATTCTAACACAATTGAAAAAAATCAAATAATGGATAAATACCTACAACCCTTCCAATAATTACCCTTAAAAACCACACTTAATTCATACTTTTTACGTCTTAAATAGCCTATAATCCCAAATAGAAATGATTCTGATTCACAAAAAAGATTAAAAAGACTTAGGTATTCCATGGAACTTTTAAAAACGTATCTCGACATCGCTGTTTTTGGCACTTTAGGCATTATGGGCTTCATTGCCCTATGGACAACCTTTGAACGACTCTTTTTCTATAAAAGTGTCAAAATCGACCAATTTAGTCATGCCGAATATCTAAACATTGCACTCACAAAGAACCTAACCACACTGGCAACGATTGGTGCAAACGCCCCTTACGTTGGGCTACTCGGTACAGTCATCGGAATTTTAATCACATTTTTTGAGCTGGGACAACAGCATAATTTAGATACGGGTGCAATCATGACAGGACTCGCCCTCGCGCTTAAAGCCACAGCCGCTGGAATCGCCGTTGCCATTCCATCCATTATTGCCTACAACGGACTCAACCGAAAAATAGACGTATTTAATGCACATTACCGTGCTGAAAACTCTAATGTTAATACTCAAAAATAAAGACTGAACCATGAAACGCTTTGACAATATCAACGTTATCCCCCTCATTGATGTCATACTCGTGCTACTGGC
>Ga0256834_1001018_pt1 | contig 19641 bp, 16 predicted proteins | sample 4281140metaG_FD_190536 | JGI IMG/M metagenome (GOLD analysis project Ga0256834, IMG submission 190536) | Hydrothermal vent microbial communities from East Pacific Rise, Pacific Ocean - 4281-140 | ecosystem: Environmental > Aquatic > Marine > Hydrothermal vents | place: Pacific Ocean: East...
AGGTTTCTCTTCAGCTACATATGCGGCAAACTCCTCGGCACTCAGTTCACCATTGGCATCAACATCCAGCGTTTCCCACTGCTCAGTGAGGCTGGGCATAGCAGAAGCTTCATCTTTGCTAACGGCACCGTTCATGTCGGTGTCCAGGGTAGCGAAAACACCACCGGCGGCGGTAGCAGCTCCGGCAAACAGAGTGATAACAGCGGCAACAATCAATTTCTTAAACATAGTTTGTAACTCCTCAATAATTTTATAGTGTGCGACTCGGCGTAAAACCGCCATGGTCTGCAGTGAATAATGCAGTTGTCGTGCCAATAATATATTTCCATGAAAATACATGAGCTTACTTGTTGTTTGCTCCATTTTATGCCCAATTGCTTCTGCATTCTGTCGTTTGTTGGCGACAGTCATTTGGATGATATTGTCCAAAGCAGGCTGTGCAGAGGCAATACTGACCTGTTGCTATTTGGCGACAGTTTGTGTCGGCAGCACATCTTTGGCAAACTCCAGATATGCTATTCAAACCTACTACTATTCTTAAACTCACCCTGTTGGGGTTTGTTCTGGTAGCCGTACCCCTGACCATCGGCCTGCTTAGTACGGTGTACCAGGTGGATCATCTGGCGGTGCAGATGCAGAAGGCTGTACATGACTCCACCCAGGCAGTGGAGTCAGGGCGTCTTATCGCTGCTCAGGCGCTCAGTATGGAACGTAGCGCAGGGCAGTATATGGTACTGCGAGATGAAGCCATTCTCTCCCGTTACCAAAGCCAACGGACTCAACTGGCACAGGGGGTTGAGCGGTTACTGGTTCTGTCACACGATCCCGTTCTCTCTAAACGACTGAAGCAGCTACTAGCAAAGGAAGAAAGTCTGTATCAAAAGCTCCAGGAGGCGGCTAGACAGCCTTCCCGGAATGAGGAAAAACTGACTGAAGTGGAGCGACTTTCTGAACTGGTACGGCCCATCCCTTTCGATGTAACGCGTATGATCGCCCGTGAAAGCCATGCCATGAATCAACAGATCAGTCAGGTGCGGCGCCTGCTTCTGTGGCAGGCGGCGGCACTTATTCCGCTGGCGCTGTTTATCACAGTGGTTTTCAGCGTACTCATCTCCCGCCCCCTGCGGCGTTTGAGTGCGGCTATACGCCAGTTAGGCGCGGGCCAATTCGGTACGGCCATTGATGTTGCCGGACCCCAGGACATTCGTGAGCTGGGAGAGCAACTGGATTGGCTGCGGCGTCAACTGGCGGCATTGGATGAGCAGAAATTACTGTTTTTGCATCACGTCTCCCACGAACTCAAGACCCCACTTGCTGCCATTCGCGAGGGTGCAGGACTGCTGCGTGACGGCATCACCGGCACTTTGAGTCAGGAGCAACAAGAGGTGGTGCAGATACTTCACGAAAACAGCTTGCAGCTACAACATCAGGTGGAGAGTCTGCTTAATTTTAACCTTGCCCTGGCCCAGGATAAACTTCCTGCTGGTGAGTCTGCAGACTTGGCGACTCTCGTTCCAGAGGTGGTGGAAAAACACCGCTTGGCCATGCGGGTGCGAAATATTTCTATGGAATCCCGGTTGCAGCCGACGGTGGTGAATGGTGCACCGGAGCAGTTACGGATTGTGATAGACAACCTGCTCTCCAACGCAATCAAATACTCTGCTGAAGGCGGCAAGGTGCTGATAAGCCTGTATCAGGAAAACCAAAAGGCGGTACTGAATATCGTAGATGAGGGCGTGGGGATTTTGCCGGATGATCAGCCTCACCTCTTTGAACCCTTTTTCCAGGGACAGTCACCATCCCACGGCCCCTTACAGGGAACGGGGTTGGGACTCTCCATCGTGGAGCATTACCTGCGTCTGCATGGTGGATTCATCGAGCTGATAAAAACCCGGCAGGGGGCGCACTTTCGAGTCACCTTACCTATGATTACAATGCAGATGCCAAATATGGATGACAAGGTATGTACAAACTGATTACAGGGATAGTTGCCATCATGCTTGTGGTGGGTTGCACAACTTTCCGTCCTCCACCAACTCCAGATCCGGCCCCGGCCCCAGCTCCAGCCCTGCCCCCTCCCCAAGCACCGTTACCAGAGCCGGAAACAACGATTGACCCTGGCTGTGGTGACCTATTGGGCTATTATGAAGCGGCTTTGTTGATGGAGAACGGGAATCGTGAACAGGAGCTGGAAACCCTCACTGAGATCTGGTCACTGACTCGTGAGGGGTGCGATCAGCTACGGCTGGCACTGATGCTGAGTCAGCCGGAGACTCCTGTAAAAGAGCGGGAAAGAGCATTGAAGCTGCTCACTGACCTGCTTAACAGAAATGATGGCATGGAGATGAAATCTTATCAGCTGGCTCAACTGTTACACAACCAGTTGGAACAGCTGCTCTCCCGACAGGTACACGTCAAGAAGCTGGGGCGTAAATTGAAGCAGGAACGAGCCGCATCCCGGAAGCTGTTACAGCGTTTGACAACATTGCAATCCCAACTGGAACAATTGAAAAATATTGAAAAGAGTATCAATGAAAAAGAGCAGGCCATTATCACCCCTTCAACCAATAACATCCCCCATGAGCCGGTACAGAATTCTACTGGTCGATGACGACCCCAGCCTGCTCAAGCTGCTCTCACTGCGGTTGCGGGCCAACGGTTTTCAGATCGAAACCGCCAGCAGTGGACGGCAGGCACTGGGCCACCTTGCCACCTTGCAGCCTCATCTCATCATCACCGACCTACGTATGGAAGGGATGGATGGCTTGGCTCTCTTTGAGGCGGTGCACAAAAATTCCCCCTCCCTGCCAGTGATCATGCTCACCGCCCACGGTACCATTCCGGATGCGGTGAATGCTACCCGCAAAGGGGTTTTCAGCTTTCTTACCAAGCCCTTCGATAGCGGGGAACTGCTGCAGACTATCAAAACCGCTCTCAGCCAGGGCTATACCAGCGAAGAGCAGGGGTTGGAGAACAACGACCATCACTGGCGGCACAAAATTATCAGCCAAAGTGTGGTAATGGAGGAGTTGTTGGCGCAGGCCCAGCGCATCGCCCAAAGCGACGTGAGTGTGCTAATCCAGAGTGACAGCGGCACCGGCAAGGAACTGCTGGCACGGGCCATACATAATGCCAGCTCCCGCCATGATGCCCCCTTCGTGCCTATTAACTGTGCCGCTATCCCCGAGGCCTTGCTGGAATCTGAGCTGTTCGGTCATCGCAAAGGGGCATTCACCGGTGCCGAGCGCAATCGGACAGGGCTGTTTGAAACCGCCAACGGCGGCACCCTGTTCCTGGACGAAATTGGCGACATGCCGATGGAGTTCCAGGCCAAACTGCTGCGGGTATTGGAGAATGGCGAGGTCCGCCCAGTGGGCGCCGCCGACAGTTTTCCAGTGGATGTGCGCGTTGTCTCCGCTACGCACGCCGACCTGGAGACAGCCATTGAGGCAGGCCGTTTCCGTGAAGACCTCTTCTATCGACTCAACGTGGTAACGCTGGAGATTCCACCTCTGTGTGACCGCTGTGAAGATATCCCCTTGCTGGCCAACCATTTTTTACGCTTGGTGCGTGAGCGGACAGAGCAGTGTGTGGTCAACTCCTTCTCCCCCGCAGCCATGGAGGTACTAATGGCGGCACCATGGCCCGGAAATATCCGCCAGCTGCTCAACGTGGTGGAGCAGGTGGCGGTACTCTCCGTGTCACCGGTGGTCTCCGCCAGCTTGATCAATAATGCACTGCGCGGCAAGACCGGCGAGATTATTCCCCTGGCTCAGGCGCAGGCCGATTTCGAGCGCAACTATCTGGTACGCATCCTGCAAATGACCGAAGGCAATGTCACCCAGGCGGCACGTCTGGCACGGCGCAACCGCACCGAGTTTTACAAATTGCTCAACCGCCACCAGCTTGAACCCTGGATCTTCCGTCACAATTGAAGAGGGTAGAGGCTTCTTAAGCAGTAAAGAATCCACGTTCTAAGAACGTGGTTTTGGTTGCACTCTATAAGGGCGTATAGATGAGCCCTCTTAGAAGGCTCACCGCATAGACTCGAACCGTCTTCATCACCTCATATCCAACCTTATCCTTCAACACCCGGTATCAATATTTCGGCACCCATACAAGGCAATTCACCCTTCCACTTAGCTACAATCAAGTAACCCCACTTATCAAGTGAGTCTTTGATCATGATACAAAACAGGACATCCCAGTCACCCTTTTGCAATCGATCTTCGACAGCCTATTATGCCCCAGATGTCCTGGTCACTAGCTCTACGCTACAACTTCGCTTTGCTCGTTGCAGCTACGTGCTAGCTCCCAACATGACTCGACGCTGTGCTCGGATGCCTACTTCGCATCCCCTCTGGCGCTAACGCACAACGGGTATACGGTGCAGCCTCACAGCTACTGAGGACTAACCGCCTTCGCTTCGCTATCCATGGCGGTCAGCGTCTGAAAGTAACAAAATCAATAAGTTATAATTTTGTTACTTGGAAGTGCTAAACCTCAGCAGACCGTTGATTAAATATTACGTGTCCCTTAAAACGGCTCAAAGCAAGTGTATCAATTGTAATTTACCTATTGGGTTCAACTCTCTATTTCTATAGAAAATGAGCCCTATAAAATCTTTTTTTCACCCACCAGCATGGCGATATCTCGGCACCCTTGAGTCACATCACCTAACCTGCCCTCTTCTTGATAAACACGCAATTTAAGTGGTGCAAAAAGAGTAAGCAGCTCATTATCTGCAAGGCGGTAGGCGGGATTTGAGGGGCCATTTTCACTAACGGCAACTCTAGTGAAGGTCTGGTAGAGAAGCAGGCCACCTGGTTTCAGGGCCTCTATTAATGTGGCGGCCATCTCTCGAACTAAAAAATGGCTGACGAGGATAACGTCATAGCGCAGTGGTTCTGGCGGTGAACATTCAATATTTTTTGCCACCGCTTTGATGGCTAGTTGCTGCTTATTTGCTACTTTAGTCAGCTGTTCAATGGCAACGGCAGAGATATCCCACGCATCAACCGTTAGGCCATGTTCTGCAAGCAGCAGTGAACCTGCACCCAATCCACACGCGAGATCGAGTGCTTGTCCACTGCTGGGCAGCAGGTGAAGATTCTCAAGCAAGACCTTGGGTGGGCTTGCGGGTTGGCTGGCTGCGCGGTATCGGTTGTCCCATTTATCTTGCAGCTGGCTATCACTCATCACAACTGGCTCAGGCCTCGCTCTATATCTCGTTTGATATCTTCAATATCTTCTAGGCCAACAGAGATACGTAGCATGCCATCACTGATGTTGGCTTGAGCACGCTCTTCAGGTGTTAAACGCCCATGTGTGGTGCTCGCTGGGTGAGTAATCGTCGATTTTGTATCACCCAGGTTTGCCGTTATGGAGAGGATTTGTGTAGCATCCATCACCAGCCAAGCAGCAGTCTGCCCACCTTTAACATTAAATGTGACAATACCACCACCGCTCTTCTGTTGCCGCATGGCTAACGCATGCTGTGGATGGGACTTTAGGCTAGGGTAATAGACACGCTCAATTGCAGGGTGTGCCTCTAGCCAGATAGCGAGCTGATGTGCGCTGCTGCTGTGCGCCTTCATTCGCAGGTCTAAGGTCTCTAGCCCTTTTAGAAAAACCCAGGCATTAAATGGACTCATGCTGGGGCCAGCGGTACGAATAACACCTAGCACCTCTTCACCCACTAATTTCTTATCGCCCACCACAGCACCACCAATACAGCGCCCCTGACCATCAAGGTATTTAGTGGCCGAATGGATGATAATATCAGCGCCCAAATCAAGTGGACGCTGTAGGGCTGGGGTGCAGAAGCAGTTATCGACAACCAAGAGAGCATCGTGGGCGTGTGCCAAATCTGCCATAGCGGTGATATCAATCACCTCAACCTGTGGATTGGAGGGGGTCTCTACAAATAGGATACGGGTATTTGGCTTTATTGCTCGAGGCCATGCCTCTTCATCGCTGCCAGAGACATAACTGATCTCAATACCAAATTTTGCCAGGTATTTATTGAACAACACAGTGGTTGAGCCAAATAGGCTTTGTGACGCAAGAATATGGTCACCACTCTGCAACAAGCCGATACAGGTGGCAAGAATAGCGGCCATACCGGAAGCGGTTGCGACACAACATTCGCCACCCTCTAGTGCGGCTAACCGCTCCTCAAAAGTACGTACTGTTGGATTGGTGAAGCGTGAGTAAATGTTACCTGCTTTATCGCCTGCAAATATAGCAGCAGCATCGGCAGCCGATTCAAAGACGTAACTGGAAGTAGCGAAGATCGCTTCGCTATGCTCACCCTCATTGGTGCGATGGTGGCCTGCTCTCACTGCCAGAGTAGCAAGAGCAAGGTCGGATGGATCGTCGAACATGATTTTGGCCCGCTTCGAAGATAAAACTAGGCGAGCAACCACTCACCCAATCAAAGCGGTAGTTATATCGTAACTACTCTCTCTATTCATCATTTTGTCTCAACTCTTTGCTGTTTTCATACTCAATCGGTCACATATAACCTCTATGCGGCCTTTTTCCATGAGAAAACGCTTCGATTTAAGACAAAATGGATAGATAGGTTAGATCAAACTCCATTGTAGAGGTCGATCTGAGAGGCTTCGTTCTCATCACTATCTTTGGCCCCATCATTACGTAACAGATCTAGCTGTTCGAGATAGTGCTCACTGACATCACCCGTGACATATTCACCATTAAAAACGGAGGTGTCGAAGTGCTCAATTTTGCTCTTACTCTTCTTTACAACAGCATCGATCAGATCATCCAAACTTTGGTAGATCAATTTGTCTGCACCGATAATTTGACGCACCTCATCCTCGGTTCGACCATGAGCCACCAGCTCGCTGGCTGATGGCATGTCGATGCCGTAGACATTCGGGTAACGCACCGGCGGCGCAGCAGAAGCGAAGTAAACCTTTTTAGCACCTGCTTCACGCGCCATCTGCACAATCTGTTGGGAGGTGGTGCCGCGCACAATGGAGTCATCTACCAGCAGTACATTTTTACCCGCAAACTCCATATCAATCGCATTGAGTTTTTGGCGTACTGATTTCTTGCGTTTTTGCTGACCGGGCATGATGAAGGTGCGGCCAATATAACGATTTTTGATAAAACCTTCGGTGTACCAAACGCCAAGACGCAGAGCGAGTTTTAGGGCCGCTGTCCGGCTGGTATCGGGGATTGGCATCACACAATCGATATCATGATCCGCCCACTCTCGTTTGATCTTATCAGCCAATTTTTCACCCATACGCGAACGGGCTTTATGTACGAAAATATCATCGATCACCGAGTCAGGACGGGCAAAATAGACCAGTTCAAATATACAAGGCGATAGCTGCGGACTAGCCGCACACTGGTAGGTGGACATATTGCCATCAAGATCAATATAGATCGCTTCACCTGGATCAAGATCACGAACAAGCTCAAAACCGAGTGCATCCAAAGCGACACTCTCAGAGGCGATCATATACTCCGTTCCCTCTTCAGTCTCACGCTTGCCGTAAACAACAGGACGAATGCCAAAAGGGTCACGAAAAGCAACAATGCCATAACCGATAATCAGCGCAACGGCGGCATAACCACCACGGCAACGACGGTGGACACTCGCCACCGCTTGAAAAACATCATTACCGCTGATGCGAATTTTGCCCAATTTTGCCAGCTCGTGGGCAAAGACATTGAGTAAAATTTCTGAATCAGAGGAGGTATTGATGTGTCGAAGGTCTTCACGAAACATATCCTGTTTCAGCTCTTCGGCATTGGTTAGATTGCCATTGTGCGCCAGGGTAATGCCATAAGGGGAGTTGACATAAAAGGGCTGAGCCTCAGCGGATGAGGAGCAACCAGCCGTTGGATAACGTACATGACCAATGCCAACATTGCCCTTCAGGCGCAGCATGTGCCGTGTGTGGAAGATATCGCTCGCCAAACCATTTGCCTTACGCAAATGAAGTTTATTGCCTTCACTGGTGACGATTCCCGCAGCATCTTGACCACGATGCTGTAACACCTGCAGCGCGTCATAAAGTGACTGGTTAACGGGACCTTTGCCTACAATTCCTGCAATTCCACACATCTGAATATCTCTCGGGAAACTTACTGCTTTGTTAGCTGCTGATGTTACTTGCTTCCACACCACTCACCAACTGTGGATCGCCAAAAATAGGCGGCTCAGTAATTAAAATATTTCGCAATATCAGCGGGAAGCTGAGCCTTTATCATCAATGCAAGCTCTTGAAAATAAGAGATTAATGTTGAATGTCCCCACCAAGGGTCAGAAGACAACGGTGTTAATCCCGCTAAAGTTATAATGATAATTACCAGCAACACCCCGCGCAGTGCGCCAAAGAGCATGCCGATTATTCGATCCGTGCCCGACAGGCCCGTCATATCAATAAACTTAGCAATTAGAAAATTAATTAAGCTGCCGATGAGCAGTGAGACGACTAATAGCAGCGCAAATGCAACACCCAACCGCACGGATGGGACGGAGAGCCACGGCTCAAGCCGCACAGCTAGGTCGCGAAAGAAGGTCCAAGCGATAAAACTAGCCAGAAACCAACTTGCCAACGAAAGCGCCTCGCGTGCAAAGCCGCGAATCAAACTAACCAGTGTTGAGATGGCGATGATACCGATGATAATGTAGTCAACCCAAATCATCGAAGTACCTTATGTTGCTGAAGGTGAGATGAGACCTGCTGGATGGTCTCTAACCTGGAAGGTAAATTGGTGGAGCCAGGCGGGATCGAACCGCCGACCTCAACACTGCCAGTGTTGCGCTCTCCCAGCTGAGCTATGGCCCCTAAAATTGAGAAGCGAATCTTAGGTGAAGGCATGGCGGTTGTCTAGCCTTTTTTCTTGCCAGCTTGCTCAAATTTGGCCCATGAGTCACGCAGGGTAACAATGCGATTGTAAACCTGTTTGCCATCAACCATCTCACCACTATCAACACAGAAGTACCCTTCACGCTCAAATTGAAAACGCTGGCCCGCTTTAGCATCCATCAAGCTAGGTTCAAGGCGACAATTGGTGACTGTTTTTAGTGATTCTGGGTTAAGCTGGGTTAGAAAATCGACCCCACCAGAACCCGGCAACGGCTCATTGAAGAGACGGTCATAGAGATGCACTTCGACCTGTAGAGACTCAGCGGCAGGCACCCAGTGAATAACCCCCTTCACTTTGCGATCTTCTGGTTTTTTGCCCAGGGTTTTAGTGTCATAACGACAGCGTAGCTCAATAATTTCACCGCTATCATCCTTAATCACCTCATCACACTTGATGATGTAGGCGTTACGCAGACGAACTTCACCACCACTAACAAGACGCTTGAATTTACGCGGTGCCTCTTCGCGAAAATCCTCTTGGTCGATATAGATCTCACGAGCAAAGGTCAGCTCACGCGATCCCATGCTCTCATCCTTTGGATGGTTCGCTGCTGGAAGCTGTTCAGTTTGACCTTCAGGATAGTTGGTAATGACCACCTTGAGTGGATTCAAAACAGCCATTGCACGAGGTGCGGTGCTATCAAGGTCTTCACGCACGGTGTTCTCTAGCAGACTCATCTCAACCAAGTTGTCTGATTTGGTGATACCGATACGCTCGCAAAAGGTGAGGATCGAAGCAGCGGTAAAACCACGACGACGCAGACCACTTAGGGTTGGCATTCGAGGGTCATCCCAGCCATTGACATGACCCTCTGAGACCAACTGAGCCAGCTTACGTTTACTGACAATAGTGTATTGCAAATTGAGGCGGGAGAACTCAATCTGCTGCGGATGACAGCCGACATCAAGACTATCCAGCACCCAATCATAGAGGGGGCGGTGATCTTCAAACTCCAGCGTGCAGAGTGAGTGGGTGATCCCCTCTAGCGCATCAGAGATCGGGTGGGTGTAGTCATACATTGGGTAGATACACCACGTATCATTGGTTTGGTGATGTACAACACCATGACGCACTCGGTAGAGAATTGGGTCACGCAGGTTGATATTGGGTGAAGCCATATCGATCTTGGCACGCAGTACACGGCTACCATCCTCAAACTCACCACTCCGCATGCGTTTGAAGAGGTCTAAATTCTCATCAACTGAGCGAGTGCGGTAGGGGCTATCTTGGCCCGCCTCAGTAAGCGTACCGCGATATTCACGCGCCTCATCGGGCGTTAGGTCACAGACATACGCCTTGCCTTTGCTAATCAGTTCAACAGCAAATTGGTAGAGCTTCTCAAAGTAGTCAGAGGCGTAGTAGAGACGATCTTGCCAATCAAAACCGAGCCACCGCACATCTTCCTGAATCGCCTTAACAAACTCGATGCTCTCTTTATTTGGATTGGTATCATCAAAACGTAGGTTGCAGAGACCATCCGCATAGTCACGAGCAATACCAAAATTGAGGCAGATCGATTTAGCATGGCCAATATGTAGATAGCCGTTTGGCTCAGGTGGAAAGCGGGTATGTACCTTGCCGCCATTTTTACCACTACTGATATCTTGCTCAATAATCTGGCGAATAAAATTGGTGGGTGCTGATATCTCGTTCTCACTCATTGTTACGCACTCTCTTCACGTTTGCGGATAAACTCCAACGCCATATCGATACGGCGCAGAGTGGCCTCTTTGCCAACCAATTCAAGTGTCACATCAATACCCGGTGATGCGGCACGCCCCACTACAGCAACCCGTAGAGGCTGGGCCACTTTACCCATATTCAACGCTAGCTCTGCAGCAATGCGATCCACCTCTGCATGTAGCACTTCACCCCGCCAATCGGTCACCGCTTCGAGTGCCTCGCGCATCTTCTGTAGCGGCTCTTTTGCCACGGGGCGTAGATGTTTTTTAGCCGCTTTAGCCTCAAATTCGGTGAAATCTTTATAGATAAAGCGGCTGGTATCAGCCATCTCAACCAATGTTTTTGCGCGCTCTTGCTGCGCCTCAGCCACGGTAACCAGGTCAGCCCCTTCAGTGGGGTCAATACCAATTTGCCCCATGTGATAACTCAGTAGACGAGCAATACGCTCAGGGGTATCAGACTTGATGTAGTGCTGGTTAAGCCACTGTAATTTATCGGTATTAAAAGCTGAGGCTGCTTTATTGACCTGATCAATATCAAACAGCTCAACCATTTTATCAACACTAAAAATCTCATCATCACCATGCGACCAACCGAGGCGTACCAGATAGTTGAGCAGCGCCTCTGGCAGATAACCCTCTTCACGATACTGCATCACACTCACAGCACCGTGGCGTTTTGAGAGCCGTGCGCCATCATCACCCAGAATCATCGGCAGATGGGCATAAACTGGCGGCTCTTTACCTAATGCACGGATGATATTGATCTGGCGTGGTGTATTGTTGAGATGGTCATCCCCACGGATCACATGGGTGATCTCCATATCGAGATCATCCACCACCACAGTGAGGTTGTAGGTGGGCGAACCATCAGTGCGCTTGATAATCAGATCGTCCAGCTCATTGTTGTTGAAGGCAACACGACCACGTACCTGATCATCCACCAACACAACACCGTCATCAGGATTACGAAAACGGATCACATGTGGCTGATCAGGGTCAACCTCTTTGCCACGGCAATGGCCATCATAGCGTGGCTTATCTTTGCGCTTCATTGCCACTTCACGCAGATCATCCAGACGCTCACGTGAGCAGCTACAGCGGTAGGCTACACCGGCTTCCATCAACTGCTGAATAACCTCTTCGTAGCGATCAAACCGTTTAGTTTGATAGAAAGGGCCCTCATCGTACTCAAGGCCGAGCCAGGTCATCCCCTCAAGAATCGCATTAACCGACTCTGTCGTTGAGCGTTCAAGATCGGTATCTTCAATACGCAATACAAAAACGCCACCATGTTTGCGTGCATAGAGCCAAGAAAAGAGCGCTGTTCTGGCACCACCAACGTGGAGATAACCGGTCGGGCTAGGGGCAAATCGAGTACGAACTGTCATAGTAAATTCTTTATTTTTCTGAAGAAAAGAGGGATTTTAGCAGACCTTACAAACGAAAAGAGCCCCAATGATGGAGCTCCTTCCAATATCTTTAAGCGATATCACCGCTTAATAAACAGGCATTACCCGTTCAACAACTTATGCGACTTGAGCAGGAATTGAGTCACCCGTGTGCGTCACACGATTCTCTTCATTGAGATAGACCAGCGCCGGTTTAAAGACTGCAACCTCTTTCTCATCCATACCGGCATAAGAGCAGATGATAATACGGTCACCAGGATCAGCCTTATGAGCAGCCGCACCATTGACTGAAATAATGCGCGAACCCGCTTCAGCCAAAATTGCGTAGGTGGTAAAACGCTCACCATTGGTAATGTTATAGATCTGGATCTGTTCGTACTCACGAATACCAGCCATCTCCAATAGGTCACTATCGATGGCACAGGAGCCATCGTAGTCAAGCTCTGAGTGGGTCACACAAGCACGGTGTAACTTACATTTAAGTAGTGTCAGTTGCATTTTTAAACAGATCCGTTGGAGATTTTGGACGCGTATTATCTACGATCTAAGCTTCTGCATCAATCAGTCAACGCCCCTGTATCCATTAAGTGTATAGGGCTTTTCTTTAGTAAGAGAGAAGAGAGAGATCAACATCATCAATCATGTCGGGATAACTAACACTTTTAATAGTGGATAAGCCTATTCCCCACCTTCCACACAACCTTTAATTCTGAACCCCACCATTTAAGGAAGCACCCTCCTAAGGCAGAGGCTGGAGGAGATAAACTTGTCAGCTTATTTTACAGGTCAACAATCTAATCTAGATATTATGAAGTAAATTCCTTCATATAAAACAAAGCCTTAACCGGCATAAGTTTTCACCACTTTATTTCACATTGAATTAATCAATAGATAACAAACAGTTAAATGCAGCCTAAGCGCAAATAGGAAAACAACGCCTACCCCCTAAACCAATTTAGTAAAAATTGGCTCGCATCCTGCTCTTGCTATAACCATTCACTAAGGAAGCAAAATATATGACTAAACAAAACATTAGTATGGGTACATGCAAAAAAGCCACCCCATTTATAACAGGGATGCTACTTCTACTCTCAGCTAGTGCGGCCCAGGCTCTCACCATTGATGGTGATTTAAACGACTGGATCAATGCACCAACAGGAATCAATGCTGACTGGTCAAGTACATTGCGCAGCTCGATCCACTTTGTAGAAGAGGATCAAAACAGTGACTACCTAAACCCTGGGTACGGCGGCCAGAACTACGATGTAGAGGCAATCTATGCCGAGCGCGATAACAGTAACCTCAATCTAGCCATTGTCACTGGACGTGCACCTGGCGCCTCAGGCTGGGCAGGTGGTGATATCTCATTTAACTTTGATTTTGGCAGTGACAGCACCTCTTTTGAGTACGGCATTGTCACTCAAGATCATGATGGACTGCTACAAGGCCAAGTCTATGCAGTATCTGAATGGAATTATGGCATCTGGACTGCGCCAGGTAACAGCTCAAGTGGCAGCAGCCAATTCAAAAGTGAGCACCCTGTTGAGATTAAAAGCGGCACGCTGCTAGGTACCGTTGATTTGGCATATTCCTCACTTCTCTACAACGGTACAAGCCCAACTCAGATGGGTGAATTCAGTGGCAGTCACTATGTCATTGAGACCAGTCTTGACCTCGCCATACTCAATCTTGGTGGACTGGATGATGAACAGTTCAGAGTTCACTGGGCACCCAACTGTAACAACGACTACCTACAGTTAGATCTTCCTCCGGCCTATGTACCTGAGCCAGCATCTCTGATTCTGCTACTTACCGGTATGGTAGGGCTCTTTGGTAGCCGCCGTTTCAGACAAGCCTAACCGCTCTTAAGTTTTATTTGTTTTGTGGGGTAGCTTACGCTACCCCATTTTTTTGTCTGAAAAACTCACCACGGGTGGTTTTTCAGTAAACGTCTCAGCAACTGACCTCGCCTTAAAACGCCCCATCTCAAGTGCATCTTGCCCAGCATCTAAGGATGGAGCTGGGGCGCTCTCACCCTCCTGGCGCATGTATAACGTCTGAGTTGGAAAGGCAAACTCAACCCCCATCTTTTCAGCTAGGCGGTGAATATCAAGCAAAAAACGGTGGCGTTCACGCAGTTCCGTACTCCAATCAGGAGCCTCCCAAAAGACGTAAACCAATATATCAAGAGAGGATGCGCCAAAACCATTAAAGTAGACATGGTAGTAATCTTTGCGCATATAGGGGTGGATACGCACCAACTCACGTACCCCCTCACAGAAGGCCTCAACCATCTCTGGTTTGGTCTCATAACTTAGCCCCAATGTACTCTTCATGCGGCGAAAACGGCGCTCTCCCATGTTATCAACACTGGCGGTAATCATGGTGGCATTGGGCAGTGTGATCACAGAGTTGTAGAAGGTACGCAGCTTGGTGCTACGAAAGCCGATGTGTTCAACCGTACCCTCTTTATCACCAATTTTAACCCAGTCACCAACATGGTAGGTGCGATCTAACAATACGGTAATTGAACCAAAGAGGTTCTGAATCACATCTTTGGCGGCTAAGGCAAACGCCAAACCACCCAACCCAAGACCTGCAAGTAGGCTTGAGACGTTGACATTCATGTTATCGGCAATGAAAACGGTACCGATGATGGTGACAAACACCTTCATGGTGCGTATCAATAACGGCACCAACACATCATCAAGTTTGCTGTCAGTCAGAGATGCCTTATGCGTGAGATAAGCGGCTAACAGATCGACCAGTCGATAGGCGGCCCAGACAGCTGATAGTGCGGTGAGGAATTTTACCGCGACCAATAGCACCACCATCACATTTTCAGGCAGCCCTAATAGGGTCAAACCCAACCACCAGATGATGGCTAACAGCATCATACCCAGAGGACGCATTATCTCATCAGAGACATTTTGATAGGCATCATGCTTTGATCGACGACGCCAAGAACGCACCATCACACGTAGAATGACCGATACGATACGGTCTAAAAGAACACCCACCAATACAATGACAAAAATACCCAACAGTCGCCACAACTCAACACCAAACAGCTCTTGAGTCAGGCTACCGGGTAACATATTGCGAATACGCAGATGCCAGGGGGCTGAGCTTGATGTTTTATCACCACTGGCCATAGCCTCTTTGGAGAGCCGCTCAAACAGTTGCGGCAATTTGCTGATGGTCTCATTATCAAATAGCCAACGCCCATCCGGTTGACGACTGAGCCGCACGACACCATCGGGGAAGGTGTGAATTTGGTAGGGTGATCGATCAGCGATTGTCGGTACCCGTTTTATCCGTATTGAGCGGCTCCAATCCATCACATCGATCAGCATCCAGCCGAGGTCACTACCACGCTCATTACGAATAAGTGGGTTAATGGAAGATAGGTCTAGTGTGCTAATGAGGAGGGGCATGCCCTTTTGATCGCCCGCTTTTAACAGCTCGGCAGCCCGATAAAATGTCTCCAGCATGGCGCGTGGATTTTTCAGATTATCAGGCACAACCGCTTGGGCAGCAGGCTCGTCATGGCTGGCAACGGGCTCTTCAGCTGCTATTGCAAAAAGTGGCAGCTGGAGCAGAACAATAAGTAAGAGGAGATATCGAGTCATAATGTAAAGGTTAAATTATCAATTAAACGGGCACGGCCCAGGTAGGCAGCAGCCAGGATGACCAGTTCTACATCATCCTGTTGAGGGAGCTCAAGATCAGCTACACGACGGATGGTGAAGTAGTCCAATTCAAAACCGATCTCTTTGAGGGTGTTAATGGCCGATGATTCAACATCAGCCAGATCATCCTCTCCAGCCTGTAGCTTTTCAGCCACGGCATTAAGTACGGCATAGAGCGCAGGAGCCAGCTGGCGCTCATCTTCAGTAAGATAGCCATTTCTTGAGCTGCGTGCTAAACCATCTGTTTCACGGTCAGTAGCTACGCCAACGATCTCAATGGGGAAACAGAGATCCCGCGTCATCCGGCGAATCACCAGCAGCTGTTGGAAATCCTTCTCACCAAAGAGTGCAATGTCAGGCTGAACAAAGTTGAAGAGTTTGGCCACTACCGTCGCCACACCAACAAAGTGACCTGGGCGACTAGCACCACAAAGAATATCTGAGATCAGCGGCACCTCTATCTGGCTCTGCCCCGCCTGACCTGCTGGATAAACCATCTCAACGGCGGGGGCAAAGAGCAGATCAACACCCGCTTGGCTCAGTTTTTCAGCATCTTCATCAAGTGTACGTGGGTAGCTATCAAAGTCCTCTCCCTCACCAAATTGGAGTGGATTGACAAAGATCGTCACCACACAGCGATCACCGCGTAACTGCGCCTCTGCCACCAGTTTTAGGTGACCATCGTGCAGGTTGCCCATCGTGGGAACCAACGCTATCTTCTTGCCATTCAGACGCCAGCATGCCACCTGGGCGCGTAGCGCTGTTATCTCAGAAATCAGATCCATCTAACTGAAGCTCTGTTCATCACCAGGAAAATGACCCGTCCTAACCGCTTCAACATAGTTGGCGACAGCACCTTGGATGCTATCGGCTGTCGGCATAAAATTCTTCACAAAACGGGGCAGATACTCCTCACCCGAGATACCCAGCATGTCGTAGATCACCAAAACCTGACCATCACAATCAACACCAGCACCAATACCAATCACAGGAATATCGAGCAGCGCAGAGATCTCTGCAGCCAGCCCTGTTGGTACACACTCCAGCACCAACATCTGTGCACCAACATTCTGGAGTGAGAGCGCATCCTCTTTCATTACCGCAGCACTCTCCTGGTCACGCCCCTGCACACGATAGCCACCCAGTTTGTGTACCGATTGTGGCAGTAGACCCAAATGAGCACAGACGGGGATGCCATGATCCGCCAACTGTTCAACGGTTTTAAGCTGCGTGGCACCACCCTCCAGTTTGACCATGTGCGCCCCGCCCTCTTTCATCAAACAACCCGCCGTGGAGAGCGCCTGTTCAACCGAGCTGTAGCTCATAAAGGGCATATCGGCAACCAGCAGACAGCGGCGTCTGGCACGCGCCACATTTTGGGTGTGGTAGACCATATCTTCAACACGCACCGGTAGCGTACTCTCTTGACCCTGAACCACCATACCAAGCGAGTCACCAACCAGAATCACATCAACACCCGCCGCTTCGATAACGCGTGTAAAGCTGGCATCATAGCTGGTCAGGACGACGATTTTCTGCCCCGCCTGTTTCATCTTCATTAAACTGGCAGTGGTTACTTTTGAATTAGACATTGGTGTGCTGTGGGTTACTTACGAAGTTTTGCATGTTACCACGATAGATGGATCAATAAATCGACTGAAAAGCGGGGTTTAGTGAGTTACCAATTGATCAGCCATCTCAACTGCCAGACTATTTAGATACTCACCACCCCAAGGACCAAAAAAGTTCATGCCTCGCGTCTCAGTCCTATCAACACTCTCAAACCATCGGTGGGAGACAAAGTAACCATCAAAATGGCCATTGAAGCTGGTGGTTGCCAACAACAGCGACTGTTGGTTTCGCTGTTGGATAGCGTTAAAGAGTGACATCGCCAGATGCCCTGAGTAGTCTCCTGGAAAACCAAATAGCAGCAGCGGCCCAATCCGTAGCGCTTGCAAGCTACTCTGATCATCACCAAACAGAGCAGAGACCAGCGGCCCCAGTGTCCACCCCTCACTGATAGGGAAACGAATTGATGGCATATCTACCAGCAAATGCAGACTACCCAGTGTCACCGTCTGCTGATATTTGGCAAGGGGGAGTTGCATCACCAATCGCTGCGCCAAGCCGCGCCCATACTTTGCAGCCCTCTCAAAAGCGGTATCACCTTCAGGTTTTACCGCTTTTGCATCCCCCACTGAGCCAGAGGCAAACAGCACCATTTCAGCCCGTAGTCGGCTTTTAAGATGGCTGGTGAGGTGGGCTGGATAGTCACCACTAATTTTATTAGTTTTCAGGCCAAGAATAGTCGGGTGAGCACCAAAAATGGTGAAGACAACCCGAGGCCATGTTTCAAAATCACTACCCAAATCTCGAAACAGAAGCGCCGTCATATGGTCATTGGTTGGCTCAGCAGCATCAAGACGATTACGCTGACTAGCTGCCATATTAACCTGCACCACAGCCAGCTCAGTTGGCCTTAAATCTTGTTGTGAACGCTGAATAGTCTCTGTGAGTTGAGTCGCTAAATGATCAAAATAGTCCGCATCAAACTCACCAATAATCAGCTCCTCTAACAGACTCGCTCCCCAACCACCAGGGCCACTGTGGGTATGTGATGCCGTCAAATAGAGTTGATCTCGCTGCAAGCCACTTCGCCGGTAGATCGCCTCAGCCATCTCTTCATTGATTAGAAGGATATCAGCTGTGAGGATAGTCACTTGTCGCCCCGCCACAGAGAGTGTCAAGGCACGGGCAAAAACAGGCTGATCAATTGCATTTGAGGCCTTCGGTTGACGACCACCATAACCGGCCAGAGGGTGACCAATTGAGGGCGTTATATCGGTCTCAGCCACGCCCATCAACAGCGCCCCTTTAACCAGCGATGATGGGATCGTCGACAGCCGTTGCAGGGTCGCTGTTTGGTAGTCACTCCCCTCTGGGGCGCTATTATCAGCGGGGCGCGGCCCAACGCCAATCCAAACAACTGCAACAATCAGGCTAAACCAGAGGGCAACACGTCTCATCGGCGTTGACGGACTGCCTCAAACAGGGTGACACCCGCAGCAACAGAGATGTTAAGGCTCTCAACGACACCCTCCATCGGCAGTTTAGCCAGCTGATCACAAGTCTCACGTGTGAGATGGCGCAAACCTTTCTCCTCGCCTCCCATCACCAAGGCCAATGGGCCGGTCAAATCAACATCAAAGAGTTGCTCCTCAGCTTCCCCCGCTGTACCGATAATCTGGATAAAGTAGTCACTCTTTAATTTTCGTAGCGTACGGGCTAGATTGGTCACCTGTACAAATGGCATCGTCTCTGCGGCACCGCAGGCCACTTTACAGGCTGTTGGGGTCAACCCCGCTGCTCGATCACGCGGAGTGATCACTGCATCAATACCCGCCCCTTCCGCACTACGCAAACAAGCACCAAGATTATGAGGATCCTGAACACCATCGAGTATTAACAGAAATGGGGGACGATCCAGCGCATCTATCAGTTCAAACAACGCCTTCTCACCCTGTGCGCCCATCACGCGGGTACGCGCAGCAACACCTTGGTTGTTGGTACCTGGAACCAGTTTTTCAATCGTCTGTTTATCCACTTTATGTAGGGTGACACGGGTGTCTTTCACCAGTTTAAGCAGCTCTTTCATGCGGCCATCACGCCGCTGCCCATCAACCCACACCTCAACAATTGAGCTAGCACCATGCTTCAGTGCTGTGCGAACAGCATGTAACCCTGCAATTAATTGATCATCTGCCACAACGCTGCCCTACCTTTTGTTCTTTGTCTTTTTGGACTCTTTTTTGGCCTCTTTCTTTGCCGCTGCTCGTCTCTCTTTTGCTGCCCGTTTTTTCTTGCTGCTCCAACGTTTCTTCTCTTTTTTTGGTTTCGGTGCTCGCGTTTCATCCTCGGTTTTAGCCGGCGGGTTGCTAGTTT
>Ga0256834_1001019_pt1 | contig 19611 bp, 18 predicted proteins | sample 4281140metaG_FD_190536 | JGI IMG/M metagenome (GOLD analysis project Ga0256834, IMG submission 190536) | Hydrothermal vent microbial communities from East Pacific Rise, Pacific Ocean - 4281-140 | ecosystem: Environmental > Aquatic > Marine > Hydrothermal vents | place: Pacific Ocean: East...
TGCCAAAGCAAAAGATAAAAATGATCCTTTTAGATTGATGGGTTTTGGTCATCGTGTATATAAAAATTTTGATCCCCGTGCAATAATTTTAAAAGATATTAGAAATGAGCTTATGGGTGAACTTGACATTAGCAGTGAACTTGTAGAGATAGCTAATAAAATAGAGCAAATTGCTTTAAATGATGAGTATTTTGTAAAACGCGGACTTTACCCAAACATAGATTTTTACTCTGGTTTAATTCTTCAAGCCCTAAAAATTCCAAAAGAGATGTTTGCTGTTATATTTGTTATTGGTAGAACTCCTGGTTGGATAGCACAATGGAATGAATTACAACAACAAAAAAGTATTAAAATAGCTCGTCCACGACAACTATATAATGGACCAACTGAGAGAACACCAGGGTAACTTTACTTTGGTGTTAAAAATATGTACAAATATAATCACAAAGAGATTTTACTCTAATATCAAAATAACTATTTTTTGGTACTTCAAATCTACACGGTGTGTTTAATGCTACAAACTCATCTTCGTCTGCTAATTTTACTTCAACTTCACCGCCAATTATCTCCATAACCTCAGCTGAATCTGTATTGAATCTGTATTCACCTACTTGCATAATACCTAAAGATTTTTTAGTGCCATCTTCAAACTCAATATTTCTGCTTGTTACTTTGCCATCAAAATATACATTTGCTTTTTTTGTTATGCTAACGTTATTAAAACTTGACATCTGTTTTCCTTTAAATTATTTTGAATTTACTTTAACTCTTTGTGAGTGTGTAATTGCTACAGCCATAGCATCTGTAATATCTAATGGTTTTATCTCTTTTTTTATATTTAAAAGTCTTTTTACCATAAAAGAAACTTGCTCTTTTGTGGCTTTACCATTTCCTGTTAGTGCTTGTTTGACTTGCAGAGCTGTATATTCACTAAACTGTCCAAACTGTTGAAGAACTGTTAACATAATAGCACCACGAAATTGCGCTAATTTTATTGTTGTTTTTGGGTTATGTGCATAAAAGATATCTTCAATTGCTACTTCATCAATAATATGATTTTTAAATATCTCCTCAAAAGCCTCAACCATTTGTGGAATTTGATATTGCAATTCATCAGCTTTTATCTTTATAAGTCCAGCTTCAACTAATGAAATTTTTCCTTTTTGAAGATTTATAAGTGCATATCCCATATTTCTAGTTCCAGGATCTATTCCAAGTATTATCATAAGTTAATTATATTTAAATTTTCTAAAAATAACTTTATTCACCTATTCACATTTAAGATATTCACATATATTTAATCGTAATTTATGCAAAATTGGGTTACTATTCACATGAAAAACGCAAATAAAAAATATATAAGGTTTTATGTGAATATAGGTCAAGAGATATTATTACAACTAAAAGATGAGATAGCTGAGGTAGAATATAACCGTTATATAAAACAACTTATTTATGATGCTAAAAAATCAACAAATGATATGGCTATATTTTATGCTCCAAATACACTAGTAAGTAATTGGATAAAAAATAAATTTTGCTCAAAACTTGAACATCTATTTGAACTTAAAACATCAAATAAAGTTGTTGTAAATATTGGTTTAAAGCACTCTTTTGATAAAAGAAAAACAAAGATGAAAGAGATAAAAAAAACAACTACACACTCTTTATTAAACCCTTCACATACTTTTGATAATTTTATGATTGGTGGCTCAAACCAATTTGCTTATGCTGCTGTAAAAAGCGTTAGTGAAAAACCAGGAGAGACTTATAATCCTCTTTTTATCCATGGGGGAGTTGGACTTGGCAAAACTCATCTAATGCAAGCTGCTGGTAATGTTTTGCAAAATCAAGGTAAAAATGTAATATATACAACAAGTGAGCAATTTTTAAACGATTTTTTAAGACATGTAAGAAATCAAACTATGGAAAAATTTAAAGAAAAATATCGTGAATGTGATGCTCTTTTAATTGATGATATCCAATTTTTAAGTAATAAAGATACTATTCAAGAAGAATTTTTTCATACTTTTGAAGCTTTAAAAAGTACAGGAAAACAAATTATTTTAACTGCTGATAAACATCCTAAAAAAATTGGTGGTTTAGAAAAAAGACTTCAAAGTAGATTTGAACATGGTCTTGTTGCAGATATTCAACCACCAGAACTTGAAACTAAAATAGCAATTATTGAAAAAAAATGTGAAATTAATAAGGTTAGTCTTACAAAAGATATTATTAATTATATAGCTACTGTAATAGAAAGTAATGTTCGTGAAATTGAGGGTATTTTATCTAAACTTCATGCCTATTCTCAATTAATCCATGTAGATATTGATTTAGAATTTACTAAAAATGTATTAAAAGATCAAATTCAAGAAAATCGTGCAAACCTTACACTAGATAACATTACAAAATTTGTAGCAAAAGACTTAAATATAAAACCAAGTGAAATAAAGTCAAAAGGTAGAAGTAAAAATATTGTTTATGCAAGAAGAATATCTATATATTTATGTCGTGAGCTCACACAAAATACTATGCCTCTTCTTGCTCAATACTTTGGAATGAAAGATCATACTGCTATAAGTCATACCCTTAAAAAAATTAATTCACTTATAAAAGAAGATGAAGATTTTAAAGTAAAAATAGAAGAATTAACAAATAAAATTACATCAAATAGTTAAAATTGTAAAAAAAGTAAAAAAAAGATATAATCCACTATGTGAACTGATGTGACTGAAACTAATATGATTCATCACACCTAAAAGTTCTTAAGATAGGTGCAAAGTGACAATATTCACATATTCACTATCACCTACTACTACTACTAAAAATTATATAAATATATAGGGATTAAAATGCAAATTACAATTTCAAAATCTATTTTAGAAAATATACTAATTAATGCTTTACCTTTTTTAGAAAAAAAAGATACTTCTCAAATAACTTCACATGTTTATTTAAATGCCTATAATAATGAACTTACTTTAAAAGCAACAGATAATGAAATAGGTTTTTTAGTAACTACAAATAATTTAAATATAAATCAAGAAGGAAGCATTACGGCTAATGGTAAAAAATTTCTTGATATTGTTCGTATATTAAAAGATGATATTATAAATTTAGAAATGAAAAATGAAAATCTTCATATTTCACAAGCTCATTCAAAATTTAAACTTCCTATATTTGCATATAATGAATTTCCAGAATTTCCATCTATTGAGGGTAAAAATAGTATATCAATAGAATCTCATTCCTTAATAGAATCACTTAAAAAAATAACACCAGCAATTGATAACAGTAATCCAAAATTTGAATTAAATGGTGCACTAATTGATATAAAACAAAATGAAATTAATTTTGCAGCAACTGATACAAGAAGATTAGCTATTGTAACAATACCAAATAATGGAGAAAAAGAGTTATCTATAATAGTCCCTAAAAAAGCAATAATAGAGATTCAAAAATTGTTTTTTGATAATATTGAGCTTTATTACGATGAAACTAACTTAATAATTAAATCACAACAATATACATTTTTTACAAAACTCACTAATGGAAAATTTCCAGAATATTCAAGAATCATTCCAAAAGAGGTAACAAATAATCTAACATTGCCAAAATTTTTAATGATAGAGAGCATCAAACAAATTACTACAATTTCTACAGATATGAAAATTACTTTTCTTTATGATACCATCACTTTTGAAAGTTTAAGTGATGATAATATTGAAGCTAAAACAGATATAAATCATCCCACTGGATTTAACGAATCTTTTAGTATTGCGATAAACTCTAAATATTTATTAGATTTTTTAAATGCTATTAATGGAACTGAATTTAACATTGGACTAAATGATAGCAATTTACCATTTATCTTAAGTGAGAATAATTTTAAAACAATAGTGATGCCAATAGTTATATAAAATTGTAAAAAAATATAAATCATCAATAAAACTTCTTTTTAGAATAATTTAGATAAAATAACTTCAATAATGCCAAATATGGTAATGGAGTGTTTAATGGAAAATTACGGTGCTAGTAATATTAAAGTTCTTAAGGGTTTAGAAGCTGTTAGAAAAAGACCAGGTATGTATATTGGTGATACTGGTCATCGTGGTCTTCATCATCTTGTTTATGAAGTTATAGATAACTCTATTGATGAGGCTATGGCTGGTCACTGTAATACTATCAATGTAACATTAACTAGAGAGGGGACTTGTAGAGTTTCTGATAATGGTCGTGGTATCCCTACTGATATGCACCCAACTGAAAATATGAGTGCTGCTACTGTTGTTTTAACAGTATTACATGCTGGTGGTAAGTTTGATAAAGATACTTATAAAGTTTCTGGTGGTCTTCATGGTGTTGGTGTATCTGTTGTAAATGCGCTTTCTGGTGATTTAAAAATGACTATCCATAGAGAAAAGGAAATTTTTGAACAAACTTTTAAGGAGGGAATACCACAAGAAGTTTTAGAAGTAGTTGGTAAAACTCGTAAAACTGGTACTACTATTGAGTTTTCTCCAGATCCAACTATTTTTACTGAAACCATAACTTTTGAATATGAATTTTTAGCTAAAAGATTTAAAGAGTTAGCATATCTAAATCCATTTATTACTATTATATTTAAAGACGAACGTACAAATGTAGAAGAAATATATCATTTTGAGGGTGGTATAGCTCAATATGTTGAAGATATGAATAAAAAAACTCAAGTATCATCTGTTTTTTCATTTTCAGCAAAGATAGAAGATATAGAGTTTGATGTAGCACTTATGTATAACGATGCATATGATGAAAAACTTGCATCATTTGTAAATAATATTCGTACTCCAAATGGAGGTACACATGAAACTGGTTTTCGTGCTGGACTTACCCGTGTTGTTTCAAATTATAATTCTAAAAATGGTATTGCTAAAGAAAAAGATATAAAAATAAGTGGTGATGATGTTAAAGAGGGATTAATAGCTATTATATCATGTCGTGTACCTGAGCCTCAATTTGAAGGTCAAACTAAAGGTAAGCTAGGTAATACTTATGTAAGACCATTGGTTCAAAAACAAACTTATGAACTTCTTTCTAAATATTTTGAAGAAAATCCAATTGAAGCAAAAGCTATTGTTTCAAAAGCTTTAATGGCTGCTCGTGGTCGTGAAGCTGCTAAAAAAGCAAGAGAATTAACTCGTAGAAAAGATTCTATGAGTGTTGGGACACTTCCTGGAAAATTAGCTGATTGTCAATCTAAAGATGCTACTATTTCTGAACTTTATCTGGTGGAAGGGGATTCTGCTGGAGGTTCTGCTAAGCAAGGGCGTGATCGTGTTTACCAAGCAATCCTACCACTAAAAGGTAAGATTTTAAATGTTGAAAAAGCTAGATTAGAAAAAATTCTAAAATCTGATGAAATTACTAATATGATTACAGCTATGGGTTGCGGTATTGGTGAAGAATATAATGAAGAAAAACTCCGCTATCATAAAATTATTATTATGACCGATGCGGATGTTGATGGAAGCCATATTCAAACATTACTTTTAACTTTCTTTTTTAGACATTTTAGAGATGTAGTTGAAAAAGGATATTTATATCTAGCTCAACCACCACTTTATCGTTATAAAAAAGGTAAAAAAGAGATCTATTTTAAAGATGATCGAGAGATGAATGACTTTTTAATTGGAAATGGGATTGAATCTTTAGATGTTGATGGTATTGGACACAATGATCTTCTTGCATATTTTAAAATGGTAGATCATTATAGAGGCTCACTAGTAGCATTGGAGAGAAGATATGCATTAGTAGACTTGATTCGTCATTTTATAGAAAATTCTGATATTATAGGTTTAAGTATAGATAAGATGTATGTTGAAGTTGAGAAGTTTTTAACAGATACAGGAAATAATATTTTAACTAAAACTATAAGTGAAGATAGTATACATCTTTTTGTTCAAACCAAAGATGGTATGGAAGAACTTCTTATAAATGATGATCTTTTTGTAGCACCACATTTTAATGAAGCTAGTTTTGTATATAGAAAGATAAAAGAGTGGGATATTAGTTTTGATGAAGATATTTTAGAGGTACTTCAAAGTATAATTGATTATGCAAATAAAGGTGCATATATTCAACGCTATAAAGGTCTAGGTGAGATGAATCCAGAACAACTTTGGGAGACAACTATGACACCAGAAAATCGTGTGCTTCTTCAAGTAGCTATAGAGGATGCTGAAGTTGCATCTGATGCATTTACACTATTTATGGGTGATGAGGTTGAACCTCGTCGTAACTACATCGAAACACATGCAAAAGATGTTAAACACTTAGACGTTTAAAAAATCAGTATAAAAATATGTTGCTTCCAGAAATTAAAGAGAGAGAATACCGTTTTAAGCTAGCACTTAGAATGGGGCTACCTATTTTTGGACTTGTTTTTGCCTTAATTATACATACTTTTATTAGTTCCCAAGAAAATTTAGATACTTCTTTTTATATTGGAAGCATTGTTGTTTTAGCTTTTAGTATCTATTTTATTTTTCATCTTATATATAGTGGTTTTGATACCAAAATAACAGATATTATTTCAAAAGTTTTTACAAGAGATTATCTTTATAAATATTTAAAAAAAGAGTTAGATTCAAATAAAGACTATACACTTATTTTAATTAGTTGTGATAATATAAATGAGATAAATAACCGCTATGGTATTAAAAGTGGAGATAAGGTTCTTTGTGAGATACCTATTTGGATTAACACTTATTTAAAAGGTAAAGGTATATTTAACTTTCCTATTGGTCATATAAAAGGTGGAGATTTTATTATTGGATTAAAAGGAAAAAGTTCAGAATATAGAACTATTTTAGAGCTAATGAGTCTTAAGAGCGATGAATTAAAAATAGACGATATAGAGGTAATAATCTCTAGTGCAATAAATGATACCTCTTTTTCAAATGATTTAGAATATATGATAGAGAACCTTTTTGAACTACAAGATTTAAATAAAAACCAAAAAAAGTTTTTAAATGAAAATAAAGATATAAATCCAAATGAATTAGAAAGCTATGTAATAAACGCTATAAAACAAAAAAGTTTTATAGTGATGAATCAAGATGTATTTAATAAAGATAGAAGGGTTGCTATTAAAGAGTATTTTGTAAAATTAAAAGCATCAAATTCTAAAGATATTCATCAAAAATCTTATATGAAAATACTTGATAAACTAAGGTTAATGCCTGAGTACGACTATATGGTTTTAGAAAAAAGTATACAAAACTATAATGCTGATGATGATATATTTGCTATAAACATTTCACCAACATCTATACGAAATTATACATTTTTAACAAAGGTTAAAGAGCTTTTATTAAATAACAAACATATAAAAAACAAGGTGATGTTTATACTTTATGAAAAAGAGTATTATTCACACCTAGATAGATATAACGAAATATTGAAATCACTTCGTTTGCTTGGTGTAAAAATAGTTATAGATAAAGTTGGAGCCAACCATGCAAGTTTTGTATATATGCGTGAATTAGAAGTTGATGTTATCCGTATGGATGGAGTTTATACTAAAGAGATAGATAAATCTAAATATAAAAATATATTAGATGGCTTTATTTTAATGGCTAAAGCTAATGATATTAAAATATGGATGAAAATGATTGAAAATGAAGAGAGTTATAATAAAATTAAAAATTTAAATATTGATTATTTTCAAGGTAAATATTTAGCTCCATTGGAAAAAATTTATGAAAATTAAAAAGGGATAAAATATGAAATATGGAGAAAAAATAGTTAGTGAATTTGATATAGACAAAGATTTAGAAATTTGGCCAAATCAACACAAAAGAGATTATCTTATAAAGATGACACTGCCTGAGTTTTCATGTCTTTGTCCTAGAAGTGGATATCCAGATTATGCAACTATATATTTAGAATATACGCCAGATGAATGGGTAGTAGAGTTAAAAGCAATAAAGCTATATATTAACTCTTTTCGTGATAAACATGTAAGCCATGAAAACTCTGCTAATGAGATATATGAAGTACTTGATAAAAAACTAAAACCAAAATATATGAAAGTTATTGCTGATTATAATCCTAGAGGAAATGTTCATACCATTATAGAGATTGATTCCTCAAAGCTTTAAGTACCATATTGATATAATCATATTATGATTACCCAAGACTCCATAGAAGCCTTAAAGGCACAACTTGATGTTGTTGATGTTGTAGGCTCATATGTTGAGCTTAAAAAAGCTGGCGCTAACTATAAAGCACCTTGCCCTTTTCACGATGAAAAAACAGCATCATTTGTTGTAAGTCCACAAAAACAAATATATCATTGTTTTGGATGTGGCGCTGGTGGCGATAGCATCAAGTTTATAATGGAGTATGAAAAACTTAACTACCCAGAAGCATTAGAAAAACTTGCAGACACTTATAATTTTAGCCTAACACATACAGATAACAAATACAATAAACCTCGCTCACAGCTTATGGATAAATTAAATGAGTATTATCAAAATTTGCTAATATCAAAACAAACAGCATTAGAGTATATTAAAGAACGCGGAATTTATGAATCTTCAGTAGAGAAATTTGGAATTGGATATGCTCCAGATACCTCTTCAACTATAAATTATATAAAATCTCAAATGTTTACAATGAATGAAGCTCTAGAGATGGGTGTTATTGGATATGATGGAGGTAGAAATTTCGCTCGTTTTATTGAGCGTATAACTTTTCCAATTCATTCGCCAAATGGTAGTATAGTTGGTTTTGGTGGGCGAACTATATCGGGACACCAAGCAAAATATGTAAACTCCCCAGAGACTGTTTTTTTTAATAAATCAAGATTACTTTATGCCTATCATCATGCAAAACAAACACTTCATAAAACAAAAGAGATAATTATTACAGAGGGTTATCTTGATGTTATTATGTTGCATCAAGCTGGATTTACAAATGCTGTTGCAACTTTAGGGACAGCACTTACAGAACAACATCTTCCACTTCTTAGAAAAGGTGAACCAAGAGTTATTATGGCTTATGATGGGGATAAAGCTGGACGCGCAGCTGCACTTAAAGCATCACGACTTTTGAGTGCTGGTGGCTTTAGCGGCGGTGTGGTTATTTTTGATGGTGGACTTGATCCTGCTGATATGGTTAAAGATGCAAGAGTTGAAGAGTTGGCGAATATGTTTAGGTCTACTAAAGCATTTATAGAGTTTGTACTTGATGAGTTGATGAGTTTATATGATTTTAATGATCCAAAAGCAAGAGAAAGGTGTCTTAGTGAGGGTATTGGGTATTTAAAAACTTTATCACCTCTTTTACAAGAACAATATAAATCATATTTAGCATCTAGACTTGGAATAAGTCCATCTTTTGTAAGACTAACAAACAAAACTAACACAACTCAAATGTTAAATTCAATGCAATCAGATAATTATCGTGATATGTGGGAGCTTAGTTTAGTTAAAACCGTAATGGAAAAACCACAAATGGTGGAACAAATTTTAGATGTTTTAGACCCATCATTATTAAAGTTTCATCAACATGAGTTCTCTTTAGCGCTCTCTGGTAGATTTGATGAACCACAGCTTATGGCAATCTCTGTAGATGATAGTATTAAAGCTTTAGTAGATGATGAATCACTCCGAGCAGAGTTGATTGTATTTTTGACTAAGTATTATGAGAGAGAATTAAAAAAAATAAATTTACAAACAAATATTTCATTTGAGGAAAAAGCTTTTTATATCCGTAGGTTTCGTGGGAAAATATCTAAGCTAAAAAGTGGCGAGTTAGTAGCTTTTAATGATTGATAATTATTTATCTCCTCTTGCTTATTATAAAAACAACGGTATTTTTTTGATATACTAACAGCATATTTTTTTTACTTAACCTCCTTAAAAATTAAAACAAGGGAATAATATGGCTGGTGTGCATTTTTCGTATGAAAACTTTAAACAACTTATCCGTTTAAACATAGGGATAGCTGAGAGGCTTGATGAAAATCGTGCTGAGAGTTTAACTCTTTTATATTGTGATTTCAACTCCTTTACTCAAGAAGAGATAGATACAAGTTTAAGAGATATTTTAAGAAATTCTGATTCAATTATAAATTATAATGGTGATTATTTTTTTGTACTACCATATACAGATAAGTATGGAGCTAATATTGTTAAAACACAATTTGATGATTTTTTTGGCACACAGCTTACTAATTTTTTAGTTTCGTATCCAGCAGATGGAGAAACATCTGAAGAGATTATAGAGTTTATGCAAAATAGTATAAGTCGTTTTTGCAAAAAAGATCTAATCTATTTAGATGAGTTATATATCTTAAATGAATAATCTTTTGAATTGATATAAAAAGTTATAGCATCAGCTATAACTTGTTCTTTATAGAGTTTCTTGTCACATACATGCCTACACTTTATTTTTTCATTTTCACTAATTTTTATATATAGTTTATTTTTGCTTGAATTAAATATATTTGCTTGGTGTGGTGGTGTTATAATACTCTCAAAAGGACTTTGAGCATTTAAAAATAGTGGTAAAATTAAATATATTAGCCATCTCATGAGACCAATATCGGATAATTTTTAAATACCTAAAAAAATTAGGTAATCTTGGTTAAAAATATTCTTAATTAGAATTTATATCCAATACCAATTGAATAATTATTTATATAATCAAACTCAACTTTTGAAGAGCTGTTAATATTAATAACATGATTAGTTAAAAATCCTTGATATTTTGTAAATATATAAAAACTATCAACCAAATCGTAGGAGATTGCTAAATCAAATCCATAGAGTAAATTTTCACTTGCTGTAGAAGAGGAGTAGTTATTCATCTCTAGAGATGAATAACCAAGGATTAATCCTGATGCAATGCTAAAATCAGTTGTTATATAATATTTATAGCTTACACCTGAATATATATTAAACATAGAGATATCATCTGTTGATGAATTTATATAGCCTAGAAAAATAGATATATTGTTATTAAAAGCATAACCACCCTCTAATATGTAGCTCATGGCAGAGGTTGATATTTTATTTATACTAGAGTTTTTAGAGTTATTTATTTTTGCATATCCAAGAGCTAAGTTAATAAAGAGATTTTTGTTATTTTTTTGAACATTGTAGTAGCTTTTTTTATGTGAAGGGATATATACAATTTTAGCCTTAGGAAATTTTGTTTTAATTTTAGCCAATGTTTGTTGCGTGTATTGTGAATCTGTAAATTTTTTGCTATATATATAGTACATATTTTGTAAATTTTGCACATACATTTTTTTTATACCAATCTTATTTAGATTCTTTTTAATTTTTGAAAGGTTAGATTCATTTTTTGTTTTTGTTATCAAGATACGCTCAAATTGATCTTGTGAGAACGCTATAGTTATACTTAAGCTTAAGATTATAAAATACTTTATTATTTGCATTATTTTCCTTTTTAGAGATACTTTTAAGGAATTAGTAGCAAAACTTATTCCAAATTAATCTATATCTTATTATTAATTATATAAACTGGAACATATATTGCTGTTTGTGCTGCAATGCTGTAATATGTTTAATATTTACTGCTGATTTAACAAAAAATATTTACTTTTGTGGTTTTTTTGTAAGGTAGATATTATGGGTATAGTTTGTAAAAATTATATTTATATTTAAATTTAAAAGGATGAAATATGAAGAAAATTGCTTTGACATTGGCTGGGTTACTAGTCATAATGTTAACAGGGTGTGAAGAGGGTTCTAGTACGTCAAATCCAACAACACAAAATGTAGATAATGGAACACCACCAGTTACATCTAACCCCGTTAATGCTAGAGGATTAACTCAGTTTCCAGCAGTTCCAGCAATACCGGAATAATGGTTTAAAAGGTTATCGAATGAAAGCTATGGTATTAGTATTTGTAACTGTTATTTTCCTCGGTTGTGGGGTAGATACTGATTCAAATGGTGGGTATGTAACAAGTAATACAAATAATACAAACACCGATACTGATACAAATACTAGTGATGACAGTAACAATACTACTAGTGGGGGCGGCGGTACAGTTATAGTTGATGATTCTTCATCATCAGGCTTTAGCAAGAGTGATGCTGAACTAGATCCAAACGCATGTATAATTAACGGTATATTTCAAGTAATTGATGATAGCAGTTTTGATCCAAATGCGGCAGCAGATTACGAGAATGGTCTTGAAATCACTTCGCAATATCCATATAGTTCAGATTTAGAAGCTACAAAAGTTGCTATTTTTTATCCAAATATAGGGGCATTACTGTTAGATCAAACTATACATGCATATGAGGAATTCTACATATTTAGCTTTGATAAGGCATGGATTTCTAGCGATCTTCCAAGAGTTTATATAAGGACGCCAAAAGACATATACGATGCTTATTCTTGTTATCGCTATGACTTAGATTCGGTAAGCAATGATTCTATCACTAAAACAAAAGTGTATAGATAAAAAATAAAAAAGGAATGAAAGATGATGTTTAATTACAAAAAAAGTTTGTTAAGTCTAGCAACTGTTGCTGCATTAGCTGTAGCACCTGTTAGTGCTAACTATATACCATTAGCAGATGCTACAGGTGCAGATGAGCAGTGGACACTGTTTGGGGTAACAGGTTTAAAGACAAGTGGAGCTGGCTCGGGAACAACAGCTGGTACATTTAGCATAGCAGACAATATAGCAAATGCTGTAAGTGATAATACTTTAGATGATTTATTTGTAAGTGGTTTGATAGCTTCTTCTTCTGAATCATTAGCTAGAGTGAAAGTTCTTTCACCTTTTTCATTGATAGAGGTTCGCGTAGATACAACAGGTGCAGTATTTAGTGAAACTGAACCAGTTCGTACAATGTATGTTACTATGACTGAGGGTGGTGGACCTGCATTTGCATTTACTTACCGTGCCTCTTTAGAGGGTCATACTATGCAATACAGTACAAGTGCTGATGGTTCTAATGCTCATAGCATAAAAATTAGCTCTGTAAACACATACAACAATCCAGGATTAGGTACAGTTATACAAGAGATAGCAGGGATCCCTGGTTCATCACTTAGTGGACTTTCAGATATGGTTGACTACAACCTTGATAACAATCCAGCTAACTCAGCTTATTATGATAGAGATGTACATCAAGATGTAGCAGGTGTAGGTGAATATCTTAGGGTTTACTCATATGATGCTATAAATGAAGTTTGGGAGCTTTATGACTCACGAAATGCAGCTGATGTAAATGACTTTAGTGAATTAAAAAAAGGTAAAGCTTATTGGGCAAAAATGAATAATCCAGCGAATTCTGGTGGTTTAGTTCTTGGTAGTTCATCTATCACTAGCTCAGAGTATACAGCTGCTGGTATTACTGATGGTTGGAACTTGATGGCTTTTGATAATGCTAATCCATATATTCGTAAATCTGAAACAGGTTTTTTAGTTACTACAGATGGCGATGATGTTATTACTATTTATGATGCTTCAGGAAATCATTCTGTAGCTATTGCAATAACAGACAATACAAATGAAGTTGCTACTTGTGATGAAATAAATATTGCTATAAAAAATGCAATTTTAGATGGAACGATGCCAGCTAGCTTTGATTTAAGAGTTATCCCAACGGGAACAGCACAACAGTATGCTTTTTTATCTACAAAAAGATTTTTGCTAGATGATTCTGGTACAGGTTCTATTGCTGCTGTAACAACCTTAGCAGGATTAGACCCTTTTGTTGTGAGCGATGCTCAAAACCCAACTGATGGTGAAGATTTAACAATTGTAGATTTAGGTACAACTGCTGGTGCTATCAATGGTGGTACTATAGCTATGTCAAAATATGGTGAATATGCGCTGATTATAGAAGCATTGCATGGTGTAGGAACTGCCTCTGCGCAAGCAGCAAATGCTGCAAGAATTCACTTACAAAGTGCTGCTTCAAATGCTACAACAGTCTCTGCTCTTTCAGTAGATAATGGTGGGGCAATAGCAACAACAGCAGCAACTTTATCTACAGATATTGGTGGGCATAATGCAGTGGCTACAGCTGTAGATACAAATCTTGATGCTACAGCTGATAGTATTCTAATAGCTTCAGCTGAACCATTTTATGTAAGAGATCATACCTTTACAAGAGTATTTGAATATACTGATGTAGCTGAAGCTGAGGGTGAAACAACAATCTCTGGTACAACAACAGCTGGCACTTATGCGGATACTGGAGCAGCACAAACAGCGGCTGCATTCATTACAGCTTTAGAGGGAGTAAACTCCATACAGGGTGTAGTTGATGCTACCCAAATTGTGCTTATCTCTTCAGATGATGACTCAAATGAATTTACAGTTACTGAAAATACAGGTGCAACAGCGACTGTAGGTACACTTTTTGATCAATTAGTTGATGCTACAAATATAAATGATATATCTAAAGGTGCTGTAAAAGGTGTTTATTCATTAACATCATTTGCCTCTTCAACACTTACAAATACTTTAGAAAGCGGAAATGCTCTTACTAATTTAGATGCTATGGATGATGGAACAGATACAATTTTAGTAAGTGTTACTACACCTACTGGTACTTATACAGAGGCTGCAGCTACAGCAATAACTGGTGTAGCTGGAGCAGTTAGTGTTTCAGACTTTACTACTTTTGTACAAGCACAGATTGAAGCATGGTTAGCTGAAAGCTCAATTTTATATGATTCTGTAACTGTTACAAATACAGACCCAGCAGTAGTTACTATAGTAAGTACAGAGGTTATAGATTTTACAATAACTGCTACCTTAGTAGGTGGTTCAGTCGCTACTAACACTGCTATACCACTAGCAGCAAGCACAACATTAGGAAGATTAACAACAGTTGTTCCGGATTTAGCTGATGACTTAAAGTTCAATGCTATCTATGCACCTAACTATGTAACAGATGGACCTTTATATACTATGAAAGACACAAGCTATACGCTAAAGGCTTTAGTTACAGGTACTACAGATCTAAGTGATGGTTCTGTTAATTGGGATAGTATTGATTTAACTCGTACTCCATCTGAATGGCTAGATTCACAAGACTACAACTTATTTAAAGTGAATGAAAATTCTGGTTATTGGTCATTTGTAGAAGCAGATAGTGGGTCAAATACATTAACAGTAGCAAATGCTGCTCTCTCACCAATAGTTTATACACATCGCTTTAATGAAACAGATGTTAATTATAATTCAGTTTCTGGTAATATTGCACTTACAATAGATGGTCTAGATGTAGATGATAGAGCTGTCCCTGTTGTTTCAGCTACCATTGCTGGTTCAACTATAGAACTTGCAAATATTAATGGTAGTAATATTTATACTGGTAAAGTAAGTTCTTATGAGATAGAATCTATGGTTGCTGGATATAACTATGAGATACTTGCAAATGCAGCTGATGGGTTAGGGTATAACTTAAAAGCTGAAGATGTTGGTCTTATTGTTGATTTTACAAAACCAGCAGCACCTACAATTGATTTAAGTGATGGCACAAGTGTAGCATTTGCTTCTACAAGTGATGATGTAGCTGGATATTATGTATTTAATGGTCAAATTCCAGAGGAAAATACAGTTGGAGCTACTAACCTTTTTGTAAATTTAACAGCCGCAGAAGCTGCTGCATATGGTTTATGTCAAGAAACTAGTAAGTTAGCTTGGAATGATACTGCTTATGAACTTAATGTAGTTGCAGTTGATGGTGCTGGTACTTTAGGCAAAGGTAATGTTTCAGATACCACTACTGAAAATTATGTACCGATGTTAAAAGATGCTATCCGTCTTGTTGATTCAAATGCGGCTGATAGTGATGCAACTATACTAGGTACTGTATATAACTCTGAATGTGTAAGCACTGGTGCGCAAACAGTAAATTATGGTGTTACTTTAACATCTGAAACAGATTTACAAACAGTTAAAATAGCTTATGAGCCTGAAAATGTAACAGATTTAACTGCTACACCTGTTTCTTTATTTGTAAACTCTACAAATCAAGATGCTTCTGTGATTGCAAAAATAACTTATGCAAGTGTATATGCTGGCGAAACAATATATGTTGAGTTAGAGGGTATTGTTTATTCTTTATTACTTCCAACATCTGCTGAGATAATTGCTGGCGCATTTGGTGGGTCTGGTGTTGCTGCTAATGATGGTGCAAGTAGTGCTAATCCACTTGATTTATCTGCTGGTCCAGGTTTCTTTTCTGAACTACAAGCTGGTCAAAGTTTATAATATATGAGATCTCGAATTTTTCGAGATCTCAATAGCTTTTAAAAAGGTTTTATTTTGAAAAAATCCCTACTAATATTTTTGCTAACATTGTCTTATCTTCAAGCAGATTGTAAAGAGTATATGCTTTTAGGTTCAGATAAACAAAATCAAGTTAATATAAGCTCAAAAGATACTATAGTTTGGGATAAGCAAGATGGTATATGGAGTGTATCTAAGCCAAAAAATGAAGTAAAACTTACAAGTTCTACATGTAAAGATAGTGGATATGTTTTGTTAAATAATAATGAGATGATCTACAAAGCAGCACCTTATAATAAGAGTTATTATGATTTAAAAAAGGGCTGGAACTATTTTACAACGCCAAAAAATGGTGTAGATGTTGCAAAAACATTTTTAGATGTAGAGTTTGTATATGTATATGATAAGCGTTCTCAAGCATGGGCAAGCTATTCTCCAAAAGATACATTAATGCAAAAAATAAAACAAACAAGAATTTTAGAATTAAAGTATATTGAGCAAGGTAGAGGCTTTTATGTTCTTAGTTCTAAAGCTATGAGAGTAGCTATAGCCTCTATTGTGCCAAATGAACAGTGTCAAAAATTTTTAAAAGATATAAATTATGATGTGATTTATGATAGTGGTATAGATAAAGCTTTTACTTATAACGATATAAAATCACTATCACTTTCTTCAAGATATTTTTCACATAATAGGGAGGGTGTCTACAATGATTCTAGAGTTATGATAATGGTTGCAAAACCAAAGAAACTATCTAAAAATAAGACACCTAAAAAATATGCCCCTGCTGTTCCAAAAATGATTATACTTTTTAACGAAGCATACCAAGAACAACAGTTTTATGCTTATGATTTTTTAAATAATACTTGTCATGTAGGCTATTTCCCATCTAAGAAAAAACCACCAGCACCAACAATGAAAATACTTAAGTAAGAGGGAACACTTTGTGCTAAGAACACATAGTAAGAGTAAAGGAGATTATATGTTTAAAGTTTTTTTAATGTTAATTACATCAATATTGTTACTTCAGGCAACTCCTTTAGAAGATAGGTGTACTAAAGATATGAGCAAGATGTTAAGTTCTTATTATAAAGCAGATAGAGATAGACTAAATGATAATCTAATTGATTCTATTGATGGATTTAAAGATAGCATAAATTCAGCTTATTTGGCTTTAGAGAGTTGTAAAGAAAACAATTCTTATAACTTTAACAACATGTATAGTTTTATACAAGAGAGTGAAAGAAAAATAGCCATTATTTCTCACTAACCACCTAGCTTAAATATAAAAAAAGATACAAGTATAATAATAGTAATTTACTTTTATTTAAAATTTTTGTATAATAAATGAAAAAATGAGATTGAATGATTTTGCGAATATTATTACCTTTTTTTATTGTTGTATCGTTGTTCGCAAAAAATGAAGATTGGCGTTCAAATATAGATTTTAAAGTAGAAGCGGGTCTTTTTTTAGCAAATTATGGCGGAGATATATCAAACACCAGTTCAAAAGCTGATTTTAAAAATGATTTAAATTTTGATAGTTCAAGTGTATCTTATTTTTCTATAGAAAATAAATTTAATTATGACTATATACCAAACTTGTATATTAGCTATCTAAGCCTGCGAAAAAAAGCTGATACAATACTAGATAAAGATTTAAAGATTACAAATAATACTTTTTTAACAGGTGTAAAAACTTCAAGTATAGCTGAGTATAGTTCTATAAATGCTATAATCTATCAAGATTTTATGATCAAAGGCACCTCTACTTCTATATATGGAAGTAAGTTTTACCCAGGGGATATTGAATTTAACATAGGGTTAAATATAAAAAAATTGGACTATAAATATAACATACAAGATAAAGATGACTCAACAAAACCTATCTCTTGGATAAGGGTAAATGAGTTTATTCCATTACCATATTTTGGTTTTAAATATTATAGATATAATGTTATAATCTATGGAGATGTTAGCGCAATCTCTTACAATGAAGCTAAAACAATCTCTGCTCAAATAGCATTAGATTATAGAGTAGCTCATAGTATTTACCTTAGTTGTGGGTACTTATATGAGAAATTTGATGTAGTTGAAAAAGATGATACTGTAGTGTTTAGCATGTCGGGTTTAAAGCTTAGTGCAAAGTATAAATTTTAGGAGAATAGATGAAAAAAATTTTATTTTTATTGGTTTTAGTTGGTAGTTTATTAAATGCTAAGGATGGTTTTCCAGAGACTCCAGTAATAGAAGAGTATGTAGAAAAACAGCAAAAATATAACCTATTGATGGAAAACTCTAACATGATTATTAGTGTTATTGGTCAAGGGGTAGCTCCAGCCTTTGCAACTTCTCCAGCGCAAGCATATGCACTTTCTAAGCGTGCAGCGACAGCTGATGCTTATAGGCTGATAGCAGAGCGAATAAAGGGTGTTAATGTAGAGGGCAAAGATACTGTTAAAAATATGATGATTAAAAATTCAACAGTAAATACAAGAGTTAGTGCAATGATAAGAAATGCTACTGTTATTGAAACAAATTATAAAGAGGGCTTGTGTGAAGTTGAGATGGAGATAACTCTCAACTATGGTGATTTTTAAGATAGCAGGTATTTGGTACAGATGATGCTTTTATATTCTTAAAGCTCTTTTTATAAGAGTGCTATAAGGATAAAAGATGATTATTTTAGATGCAAATGCTGAAAATAATACTAAGCCATCAAATAATTTTTCACTTTTAAACCAAGATACTACTAAAGAAGCTAATACAGAGTTATCTTTTATTCAACTGCTTAAAGGTATTGAGCTAAAAGATGCCAAAGGCAATGATTTTATTAAGTTTCTCCCACTTGAAAATTCATTAGAGTTAAATCAGACTACAAAAACTTCACCTTACTCTAAAACAACAAATCTTGAGTTAAACCCACTTCTTACAAAAGATATTACGCTCAAAGAGTTAGTATTTGATTCTAAGAAATACTTAAAATCAATAATAATGCAAGATAGCAACTATAAAGTCAATGAGGCAAAACAATTGCCACAAACATTAAAAGGTTTAGTTAACCTTGCTGAAAAATTAGGGATAGATCTAAAAAAAATAGTATATGAAGATATAAAACCAATAAATAAAGTTCAAATTCAAGGGGTTGATGGATCTAAAGTAAAAGCTTTATTAGATTCAGCAAAATTAAGTACAAATCTTGAAAATAAAACAGAGATAAAAACAGCAAATTTTGAGACAAAAATTGAGACAAAAATAGTAAACTCAGAGATAAAATCTGAAAATAAAGCAGAGGTAAAACCTGAAATCAAAACAATAGATA
>Ga0256834_1001020_pt1 | contig 19604 bp, 16 predicted proteins | sample 4281140metaG_FD_190536 | JGI IMG/M metagenome (GOLD analysis project Ga0256834, IMG submission 190536) | Hydrothermal vent microbial communities from East Pacific Rise, Pacific Ocean - 4281-140 | ecosystem: Environmental > Aquatic > Marine > Hydrothermal vents | place: Pacific Ocean: East...
TTGAGGTTTTTATATTGATGCGCAACATTATATCCAAATAAAAGTGAATTATTTTTACGGCAATATAACGATTTTTTTGCAAAAGTCTAAATTATATTTACTTTTGGTTAACCATGAAATTTAGACAAAGCTTAATCTTTGTTTTTAGCAAAAAACACACCACTGGCAGCAAGCATTGCACCCGCACTTATTACAATGCTAGCAAGCCATAAATTACTGTTTGCTTGGCTAATTCCAAAACCCACGAGTATTAGCGTGCTTAACAGCGGAGTTAAATATGCCCCCGCTCCAAGAATTTTTATATCCCCCTGTTTCATCGCATAATCCCAAAGATAAAACGCTCCCCCAACTGGACCAATGCCAAGCGCTAAAATTGCTAACCATTGCAACAAGCTTTGCGGCACGATAGTTTGCTCAAAAATCACATGCGCAAAACTTGCAAGCAGGGCAGTAACAAGGCAAAAAAGCGTAACGGCATGAGTTGGAATATGCGAAACCAAGCGAGATAAAACGGAATAAGAAGCCCAAACAAAGGCCGCTGCCCCCGCCGCTATATGGCCAAAAATAGCATTTGAGGAAAAAGCAAAATTACTGCCATTTGTAACAATCAGCACTACCCCAAACAGCCCAAGCAAAGCCCCAATAATATGGCACCAAGCAAGCCTGCCGCCGCCGTGGCTTTTAGGCAGCAAAGTAGAAAAAAGCACAATCAATAATGGCCAAAGATAATTTATTAAACTCGCCTGCAAAACTGGCGCATTTTGCATCGCTAGAAAAAGTAAAAAATGATAACCAAATAAGCCACCAACCCCCAGCGCCCAAATTTTAAGCGGCATTTTAGCAATTTCAAACAGATTTTTACGCTGAATAACACTGGTAATTAACCCGATGATAAACGCAATAAAAAAACTCATAGCAACTAATTGAAATGCGGGAATATTTTTAACAAAAGAAACCAAAAACGCCAAACCTGCCCAAAGAATTATTGCGCCAAAACCAATGATTGTTGCACGGGGCGAGTTGTTATTCATATTAATCTTAATGCGCTTCGTCCCAATTATTCGCAGCTTTTGCATCAACCACTAATGGCACAGACAATTGAACCGCTGGCTCGCTCGCTTTTTCCATAATGTTTGAAATCGCAACAATTGCAGCTTCCTCATTTCCTTTTGGAGTTTCAAAAATCAACTCATCATGCACCTGTAACAGCATATCCGCATCAATATTTTTTGCTTCCAATGCCCCCTCCATATGAATCATCGCACGGCGAATAATATCGGCGGCTGATCCCTGAATTGGTGCATTAATTGCCACTCTTTCCATAAACGCCCGCTCCATTGGGTTTTTAGAGTTTGCGCTTTCAAGAATGATCTTGCGCCCAAAAATTGTGCTCACATATCCCTGCTCTTTTACCAGTTTACGCTGATTGTCCATATAGTCTTTAATGCCAGGAAAACGAGCAAAATAGGTCTTGATATATTCCCCCGCCTCGGTGCGAGAAATGCCAAGTTGATTGGCGAGACCAAAAGCAGAAATGCCATAAATAATGCCAAAATTTATCGCCTTTGCATTGCGCCTAATATTTGGATCCATATTTTTAATTGGCACATTAAAAATCTCACTCGCCGTCATTGCGTGAATATCTTGCCCGTTTTCAAACGCAGTTTTAAGCGAGGCAATATCGGCAATATGCGCCAAAACCCTAAGTTCAATCTGGCTATAATCGGCACTGATTAAAACCTTGCCAGCCCCCGCCACAAAGGCAGTGCGAATTTTTCGCCCATCTTCACTTCGAATAGGAATATTTTGTAAATTAGGGTCGCTTGAGGAAAGCCGCCCAGTAAGCACCGCCGCCTGATGATAAGAAGTATGCACCCGCCCCGTGCGTGCATTGATATAGGTTGGCAAAGCATCACTATAAGTAGATTTTAATTTGCTCACCCCCCGCCAATCAAGAATAATCTTTGCCAAAGCCACGCCCTCATTTGCCAAATCATCAAGCACCGCCACCCCAGTTGCCCATGCCCCAGTTTTAGTTTTTTTACCGCCCTCTAAACCCATTTTATCAAACAGGATTTCGCCAAGTTGTTTGGGTGAGGCAAGGTTAAACTTTTCCCCCGCCAACTCATGCGCCTCTGCTTCAAGCGCTGCCGCCCGTTGAGCAAAATCGCCTGAAAGACGCGAGAGAATTTGCCTATCAACGGATATGCCCCTTGCCTCCATTCGTGCCAAAACCGCAACAAGCGGACGCTCTAAACTCTCATAAACATTCACTGTTTTTTTGGCGATTAACCTTGCCTTTAATATATACCAAAGTCTAAGCGTAATATCAGCGTCTTCGGCGGCATATTTTGTTGCCTCGCCTATTTCTACTTTATCAAAACTAATCTGTTTTTTGCCAGTGCCAGCAATATCCTTAAAGGCAATTGGAGTATGATCTAGCCATTTTTGCGCCAATGCGTCCATAGAATTTCCCCGTGCGCCATCGATTGCATAAGAGAGCAACATCGTATCATCAAAGCTAACAAGGTTAATGCCATAGCGAGATAAAATCCCCATATCATATTTAGCATTTTGCAATATTTTGAGAATGGAAATATTTTCCAAAACTGGTTTTAATATCTTAATCACGGCTTTAAGATCAAGCTGACCCTCTGCTATGCCGCCGCCAAACATATCATCTTGCCCAACGCTGTGCGTAAGCGGAATATAACAAGCCTCACCCATTTCCACCGCCAAGCAAATCCCCACTAAATCAGCGCTTTGATTATCAAGTCCAGTTGTTTCTGTATCAATTGAAACAAAGCCTTTTTTCTTAATTCTTTCTACCCAATGCTCAAGCATTACCATGTCAGAAATAGTTTGATATTTATCATGCTCAACTGGGATAGAGGCGATTTGCGTTAGCACAGAATTTGCATGTTTTATAGTTTGATCTTCATCATCACTGCTCTGTTCATCAGCCTTAGCCACCGCCCCAGCAAGACTTTCATTAGCATCATAGGCGCTAACATCAGCATCAATAGACGCTGCAACCCTTCGTAAAAAACTATTAAACTCCATCGCTTTAAGAAAAGGCACAATCTCTTTTGCTTCAAGAGGTTGGCGAGCAAAATCTTCTAATACATGCTCCACAGGCACATCTTGTTTTAGCGTAACTAGGCGATGTGAAACCCTTGCCTGCTCAGCAAACTCAATCAAATTTTCCCGCCGCTTATTTTGTTTAATCTCACTCGCACGAGCAAGCAGGTTTTCTAAATCACCATATTCATTTATCAACTGAGCAGCAGTTTTAATGCCAATGCCCGGAACTCCAGGAACATTGTCAACGCTATCACCCGCAAGCGACTGCACATCAACCACCTTATTGGGCGATACACCAAATTTCTCTTTCACCTCATCAACACCAATGAGTTTATTTTTCATTGTGTCGAGCATTTTAATTTTGCCCTCATTATCCACCAATTGCATCAGGTCTTTATCGGACGAAATAATAGTAACCCGCCCACCAGCTTTTTTAGCTATCGTGGCATAAGTTGCAATTAAATCATCAGCCTCAAACCCTGCTTGCTCAACCGAGGCAATAGAAAAAGCTTTCGTTGCCTCACGAGTAAGGGGAAATTGCGGCACTAAGTCTTCGGGCGCAGGGGGGCGATGGGCTTTATACTCGGGGTAAAAATCATTACGAAATGTTTTGCCGCTATGATCAAAAATCACCGCCATATGAGTTGGCACTTCGCCATCTTTGAAATTATCAATCAGCTTAAACAGCATATTACAAAACCCAGAAACCGCCCCAATGGGCAGACCATCAGACTTGCGGGTAAGAGGGGGCAGGGCATGATAAGCACGAAAGATAAAGGTAGATCCATCAACGAGTAAAAGGTGCATGAAATATCTTTCTGACTTTGTAGGATTATAATATTTTACTAATATAGCAAATGCACATCTTTTACGAAAGCATGAAATCTAGTTATCAAGCTGTTATGATTTTTAAGACTTGTAAGAAGGATAATACTGGGTCATAAGCCAATAATAATATTTGCCAAAAGCACCCGTAGCTCAGCTGGATAGAGCGCTGCCCTCCGAAGGCAGAGGTCGTGAGTTCGAATCTCGCCGGGTGCGCCAATTTTATATCTCGCGCTAATTCGCTTTGCTCATGCTCCGATGGGACGCCACACGAGTGGCGGCTCGCATTAAAGCTCGCTGGTGCGCTCGAAGTTTCACTGTCGAGGTGCACCATTACCGATCTTGCGACAACTTGCTTGCTCACGCCTCTGATGGAGCACGGTATTGGCTGCGGCTCGCTCTTTGCTCGTTGGCGCATTTGAATTTTCTCCTTTGAGGTGCGCCATTTTGATGAAAATAAAAGCTTGCTTGTCGCAATAAATATTTCACAAGTAAACACCTTCCAAAATATTTTTACTTCCATTCAAACCTTTGTTTTCACCAGAACCGAGTTCCTCTCATAAATAGTTAATAGGGTTAAAATGGGCGGGTTAAAAAGCTTTATTTTTAACTGATAGGGGGCAACAAGAATTCTCTATTTGATTAGAAGAGGGTCTCTCCTTACAAAGATTTTAAGATGAGGCGTTGTTTAGGTTTTTTTTGGTAATCTTAAAAACGAGAACAGGTAAGTTTTCCCGCAATTGGTATTAAACATTTCTTACAAAAGTAAAAATACAATAATCAAAGCAAGGATAAGTGAAATGACTTGCCAAAACATCACGGGGTTACGCTTTGCTAGTGGTGTGTGGCTGTCCATGATAAAATTTTTATTTGGCTTTCTAAGATCAATCACAAATTCTGAAAGTGTCTCATAGCGTTTATAGGGGTCTGAATGCACGGCTTTTTTTAATGCTCCATCTATCCAATCTGGAATTGCCCTCTTATCATTTTGCGCAATTATATAGCGTAATTTTTTTTGCTGTTTTTTTGTTCTAATTTTTGAAACTTGCGTTCCATAGGGCAGTTTTTTTGTTAGCATTTGATAGGCGATTACTCCAAGCGAAAAAAAATCAGAGCGCCTAGAGCCGTTTTCTCCAACAAAATATTCAGGGGCGGTATATTGAAAAGTTCCCAAAATTTCTTCGTCTGCGACCTTTGGGGCCGCTTCAATCACGCCTGCTACTTTTGTTGAGCCAAAATCAATAATTTTCACGCAGTCATTTTTATCAATCATAATATTTTGTGGGCGTAAATCTTGATGCACCATTTCTTTACGATGAAAAGCTCGTAATCCTTTAGCAATTTGCTCAATGATTGAGCGCACCATTTCTAAGTCTGGGTTAGGATTATCAATCATCCATTGCGCTAAAGTTCTCCCCTCAATATATTCATTTGTTATATAAATAAAATTGCGCTTTTGGTTTTGCGGAGCAGCTTTTAAGACGTAATCATTGTTAATACGTTTGGCAATCCACTCTTCCATCATAAAGCGTTTGATATAATCTTCATCGCCCCTTAAATCTATTGAAGGAATTTTAAGTGCAACTTCATTGCCGCTTGAAATATCTAAAGCAAGATAAATATGTGAGCGTGAATTTGCATGAATTTGGCGTAAAATTTTATAACCATCAAATTCCATTCTTGCTTCAAGCAGAGGTGGGGCGGGTAATTCTTTGCTTGCGCCAACAAATTCATCAGCTTTTGCATCGGGCAATTCATCTATTAAAATAATTTGTATGGTGAGATTATCATCACTGCCATTATCATAAGCTGCTTTTACAATCAGTTCTGCTGCTTGATTGAGATTATCAAAGTTCTTTTTAATTATTTTACTAACCAATTTTTTTTCAACAAACTCATAAACCCCATCAGTGGTTAAAATGAAAATATCACCCCTTGTTAGGTTGATTTTACGATAATCAATTTCAACATTTTGCGCCATGCCTATCGCACGACTAAGGTAGCTTTGTTCTGATGATAATACGCTTTGATGATCGTTAGTTAATAATTCTAAACTATCGCCTGACAAACGATAAATCCGAGAATCTCCGATATGGAAAAGATAAGCATTATGCGATTTTAATATCATTGCGCTAAGTGTGCAAACATAACCCTTATCCATGTCATAGGCATGAATTGAGCGTTTGCTTTGGGCATAAAGCCATGAATTAGTTGCGCTGATAATTCGCTGAGCGGAGGTTTTAACACTCCAAGTATCAGAGGTGCAGTAATAATCGGTTAGGAAGCTTTTTATTGTAGATTCAGCGGCAATTTGACTAACAGAACTAGAGCTAATGCCATCGGCAAGGGCTATTGCTATACCCTTTGTATTTAGCGCTGGCATTTGTGGAATAATAGTGCCGTGAAAATCTTGGTTGATTTCCTTGCGCCCTTTATCCGAATATTGCCCAACTGAAATTTTTAGTTGTTTTGACATATAAGCCTTTAATAAAATGCGCCCAGCTAATAGCTAGGCGCATAGTTTTTATGATTTTTACAGTGCGTTACGCTTTGCACCAGTTTTAATATGAGTAGCGTAAAGGGTTAGACCAGTAAAGGCGAGACCACCAAACAGATTGCCAATTACTGTTGGAATTTCATTCCAGATTAAATAATCCATAATCGAGAACTCGCCGCCTATGATTAGACCAAAAGGAAACAAAAACATGTTAACGATTGAATGCTCAAACCCCATATAAAAGAAAAGCATGATTGGCATCCACATAGCAATAACCTTACCACTAACCGTAGTTGAAATCATAGCACCAACAACACCAGTAGAAACCATCCAGTTACACAACACAGCGCGAATGAACAATGTTAGCATTCCTGCTGCACCAAATTCTGCATAACCAACAGTACGTGAATGACCGATTGCAGCAATTTTTTGTCCAACAACATTAGGATCTACAGAAAAGCCAATTGTGAGAATAATTGCCATTAAATATGCAACTAATACTGCACCCACCAAATTTCCAGTAAATACTAAGCCCCAATTTCGCAGAACACCACCAATAGTGACACCGGGGCGTTTATCAAGCAGTGCAAGTGGAGCTAATACGAATACACCTGTTAGCAAATCAAAACCAAGTAAATATAACATGCTAAACCCTACAGGAAATAACATAGCACCAAATAATACGCTTCCAGTTTCTACTATAATTGTAATAGAAAAGGCTGCTGCCAAAGCTAAAATAGCCCCTGCCATAAAAGCGCGAATGAGAGTGTCGCGAGTGGACATAAAGATTTTTGATTCTCCTGCATCTATCATCTTAGTGACGAATTCTGAAGGTGCTAAGTAAGCCATTATATTTTCCTTTTAAGTGGTTAGTTGAGTAAGTAGTTAAGATATTTGTTAGTCTTTCAAATCGTTAATGCGTGAAATATCTAAATAGATAATCTCATTTTCAACCTTTATTTTATAAGTTTTTACAGAGCCTTCATCTGCCCCAAGCGCCTTGCCAGAATTTAAATCAATCACCCAATTATGCATTGGGCAAGTAACGGCATCGCCATGCACTAACCCTTCGGAAAGCGATGCTTTTTTATGTGGGCATGCATCATCAATGGCAAAAACTCTATTTTTGTGAGTTCTAAAAATACCAATGCAACCATTGGCGGTTTTAATCACTCTTGCCCCACGAACAGGAATATCATTTAGCTTTGCAATTTCTTTCCATTCACTCATTGTGCTGCCTCCAGTGTTAAATCAGCAAGCGCTGAGTATTTATTTTGCACATATTCAGGAGTTGCTTGTTCTGCCCATGGATCATTGCGATAAACAGTTTGTGAAATTTCAAATCTTTCACATAGTGCGGCACGCTGTTCTAGATTATCAACAACCTGCTCTTTGACATAATCAATGCCAACTTTTTCTATCCATTTATAGGCTCTATCAAGATAGCGGGCTTGCTCTCGATATAGTTGAATAAAGGCAACGCTTAAATCAATTGCTTCTTGTTCCAAATTAGTTTTTGCTAATGGAATAGTTTTTAATACTTCCATGCCAGCAGCTCCACCAACAGAGATTTCATAACCACTATCAACACAGATAATGCCAATGTCTTTGCATGTTGCTTCTGCGCAATTGCGAGGGCAACCAGAAACTGCTAATTTAACCTTATGCGGTGCCCAACAGCCCCAGAGGATTTTTTCTAATTGAATTCCTAAACCAGTGCTATCTTGCGTGCCAAAACGGCAAAAGTTACTGCCAACACAAGTTTTTACAGTGCGTAAACCTTTAGAATAAGCATGACCTGAAACCATGCCAGCTTTGTTTAAATCAGCCCACATATCTGGCAAATTTTCTTTTTTAACACCAAGCAAATCAATTCTTTGACCACCAGTAACATGCACACAAGGAACATTATATTTATCAGCCGCATCAGCAATAGCGCGCAATTCATTAGGAGTAGTCATGCCACCCCACATGCGTGGAACTACCGAATAAGTGCCGTCTTTTTGGATATTTGCATGATTGCGCTCGTTTACTAATCGACTTTGCGCATCATCAGCATAATCTAATGGCCATTCAACTAGCAGATAAAAATTTAATGCTGGGCGGCAAATGTGACAACCACAAGACGTTGTCCAGCCACATTCTTGCATAACGGCTGCTATAGATTTAAGTTTTTTGCTCTTAATGGTTTTGCGAATTTCTTCATGGGTATGGTTTGTGCATTTGCATATTGCTTGCTCTTTTGATGCTTGATAATTATCACCCAGAGTTAATGATAAAATTTGCTCAACCTCGCTTGCGCAATTGCCGCAAGATGCCGATGCTTTTGTTTGGGTTTTAATTGCTGCTAAATCATGCGCACCGTCTTTAATTGCATTAACAATAGTGCCTTTGCAAACACCATTACAACCGCATATTTCTGCATCATCTGACAGTGAGGCAACCATTGCTAATGGGTCGGCAGTTCCACCATTTTGAAAAGCTGCACCATAAATTAAATTATTGCGTATTTCGCTAATATCCTCGCCTGATTTTAATTTATCAAAAAACCAACCAGAATCTACTGTGTCGCCATACATTACCACGCCAGTAATTTTATTATTTTGCAATATTATGCATTTATAAATTCCACGTGCAGGGTCACGAAATATAATTTCTTCGCATCCATCATTAAGCGAAAAGTCGCCAACAGAGAATAAATCAACGCCCGTAACTTTAAGCTTAGTTGAAACAAAAGGTGCTATAAATTTTGCTTGCTGATTAAGCAATGTTTTAGCCAAAACTTTTGCCATGCTATAAAGTGGAGCAACCAAACCATAAACAATATTATCATGCTCTACACATTCACCAAGCGCAAAAATATCATCATTTGAAGTGAGCATTTCATCATTTACAACAATTCCTCGCTCAACCCTAATTCCAGCCTCAACCGCAAGGCGAGTTTCAGGGCGAATGCCAACCGCCATAACCACCATATCAGCATCAAAAAAACTACCATCATCTAATAAAACAGCTTCAACTTTATCATCTCCAACTATTGCTTTTGTGTGGGCATTGCAAACTACTTTAATGCCTCGGCTTTCAAGTTCTTTTTGCAATAAATAACCAGCCGCCGCATCAAGTTGGCGCTCCATTAAATGCCCCATTAAATGCAAAACGCTTACGTCCATACCCTGCTCATTAAGTGCTGCTGCAGCCTCAAGCCCCAATAGACCACCACCAATAACTACTGCTTTACCATTTTGCTTTTTAGCCACTTCAAGCATTTTTTCAACGTCATCATAATCACGAAATCCAATGACATTTTCTAAATCATTACCCTGAACTGGAATAAAAAACGAAGCAGAACCTGTAGCAATAACCAATTTATCGTAATCAGTTGCGCCTTTTGAACTAATCACCTGCTTTTTAACTCTATCAATTTTGGTAATAGTTTCTCCAAAACGACAATTTACATTATTTTCTTTATACCAGTTAGCATCATGAGTTATTATTTCACCAAAAGTTTTTTCACCTGAAAGTACTGGTGAAAGCATGATGCGATTATAATTACCATGCGGCTCAGCCCCAAATAACGTGATATCATAGGCATTGGGATCTAAATCAAATAGCTCTTCTAGCATTTTTCCTGAGGCCATGCCTGCGCCAATGATTACAAGTTTTTTGGTCATATATTTGTCTTTTTCTTTAATTGCCCACTTTTTGAGCTTGAATGTTATTTCTTCATATAACTTGAAAGTGTTGATGTCTGTTGCTAAGAAATCAGCTAGCTGTTGCGTTTTTTGCAACACCTTGAAGAATACAGTGCAATAAGGACAGAAAATGCGGCATTTATTGGTGCTAAAATATATCGAAAAAATTGCCAAAACTGGCTCATTAAGAAGTGCGGCAGAAGAATTGGGCATTACTCCTTCTGCGTTAAATCGCCGAGTGCTTGGAGTAGAAGTTGAATTGGGGGTTGAGATTTTTGAGCGTCACCCATTGGGGCTGCGTCCCAATATTGCAGGCGAGATTTTGCTTAAATATATTAGAGATCAAACAGCGGACATGGAGCGAGTAAAATCTCGCATTGCAGATTTATCAGGTATGCGAGCAGGGCATATAAATATTGCCACCACCCATGAAGTTGCATCTTCTTTTTTACCAAAACTAATTCAGCGCCATATAGAAGAATTTCCGTTTGTAACTTTTGCTGTTAATATTTATCCACGAGGAGAAGCAGAAGCATCATTGCATGATAATTCTAATGATATCGCCATTATTTTCGAACCTATTCGTTTAAAAGAATTACAGGTTTTTTATTCAGGTGCGCAAAAATTATTTTGCATAATGGCAGAAAATCACCCACTTGCTAAAAAGAAAATTCTAAAAATATACGACTGCGCAAATTACCCATTAATGCTCCCCTCGCAAACAGAGGGCATTCGCCAGATATTAGATAATTTAGCCGAAATGGTGAGGATTATTCTTAAACCATCACTAGAATCTAATTCTTTAGAATTATTGCAAGAAATGTCTAAAAGCAGCAACTTGCTAAGTTTCATTCCTGCTATTTCTTTAGGCAAAGATTTGCAAAAAAACGGGCTGATTGCAGTCCCCTTAGACACAAAGGGAATTAATTTAGGAGTTTTAGTTGCAGCTCATCTAAAGTCTCGAGCGCTTCCTGTTGCTTCTGCCCGATTTTTAGAGGTTGTGAATAAAGAGTTAGAGCTGTTATTTGACTAATAAACAGCATTTTTGATATTGCGAGCAAATAATACCCTCAAAATAAGTATATTATTATTTCTTTTTCATGATTGCCTTAGGGTTTTAACTCAACAGGCACGGGGGGTTTTTCTCGCACTAGCAAAATTGTAACCCTCTGGTTGCTAGCCAAATATGGATCATTGGGAAAAAATGGCTCGGCATCTCCCTTGCCCGCTACTGAAAATACTCTATCAGAGGAAAGTCCAAACTCTTCTAAGATTCCTCTAATTGCATTTGCTCTATCGGCAGATAATTCCCAGCGTCCATAACGTGGATTGTTATAAATAATACCTGCCGCAGTATGCCCAGTTATGCGAATTTGGTTTGGCATTTTTTCAAGCAATGGCGCCATTGCCGCAATCGCTCTTCGGGTTCGCTCAAACGGATATTTTGACCCCTCAGGAAACATTGATCGCCCCTGCTGGTCAGAAATAATAATATTAATGCCCTCTTCGGTGTCTTGCACAATAATATTATCAGATAATGAGGTTATCTCAGGCAATTCTTCAAAAGCTTGTTTTAATGAGGCTGAAGCTAATGAGAATTGATCTGCTTTTTCAATGTCGTTTTTTTCAATGTCATAAGTATTAGCTTCTTGCCCCTGTTTTGAAAACTCATCATGATTGATATTAGAATATTCAGTTTCAGATTCAGTAAGCTCCGCAGATACTTGTTTTAAAAATTCTCTTTCAGGATTACCATCTTTCTCAATCACCCCAGATTTTTTTTGCACCGCAAGTACACCAAAAGCATCTCGCATTGAACCAGCAACAACTTGCAATTTTTCTTGATCTTGAATTGAAAATGAGATGATAAGCACAAAAAAGCATACGAGAATGGACATTAAGTCAGCAAATGTGACCAGCCATTCGGGAATTCCTCCACCATCTGCTGCTTTTTTTCGTGCCATATTATTTCTCTTTAAGCCGCTTCTGCTAAATCTTCGTCTTCATCATTTGCTTTTTGATTATCAGGCAAATATGCCATTAACATTTCACGAATAAGGGCAGGGCTTTTGCCATCTCTTACTGACATAATGCCATCAATTATTAAAGTCTGATTGACCTCTTCAGTATCAAATTTTGAAGTAAGTTTATCAGCAATCGGCAAGCAAACTAGATTTGCCAAAACTGCACCATATAAAGTAGTAAGCAAAGCCACCGCCATAGCAGGGCCAATTGCACCAGGATCGTCCATATTTGCTAATAGTTGCACCAAACCAACCAAAGTGCCAATCATGCCAAAAGCGGGAGCGGCATCACCAAGTGACTTAAACACCCGCTGGCCTTCTTGCAAACGAGTTAAAAATTGATCGCGTGCCAATTCCATAGATTCGCGAATAAAAGAGCTATCATATCCATCGGCAATAAACTGCGCACCTTTTTTAAGATTTTTATCTTCAAGCTCAATTGACTCTAAACCTAAAGGGCCAGAACGCCGAACAACATCACCCATTTCAGCAATGCTATCAATAAGTGCACGTGGGTCGACTTTTTTATGAGAAAAAGCAACCGAGCCGCCAATCTTAAAAGCGCTAGCTACTCCTGCCAGTGGAAAGCGAATTAAAGTTGCCGCCATGCCGCCCCCGATAACAATTAATACCGATGGACCATCAACAAATTGCGAAAAAGAACCGCCCATTAAAATCGCTATGGTAATAAATGCAGCGCCCGCTAACATGCCAAGAATGGTTGCTAAATCCATCGCTAAAAACTCCAATACTCAAAATACTACCCTGCATTATGACTAAAGATATATAAATTGCAGTTAAGTGACAGGGTTAATAAAAGGTTTTTTTACCTATACGTTAAACCCCAATAAGCATGAATTCCTCACGCTTAAAATCTTGCCCATCTAATGTGTAAGCTTAAAACCTGCTCTCCATTATATACTTCTCTAAGTATTAATGATTGTGATAATTGCTATATTTTTTAATTTTAGCATGAAAATGCAACAATAAAAGTTGCAAAATAAAATCTAGCCATATTTTAGTCACAACCACTATATATTGAAATATCACAGCATCATGCCCATATATATGGGTAAGATATAGTTAATAAAGATTTTTTAATTGATTATTAATTAATTTTGTTCTATGTTTGTTCTAATTTATAGGGGAATGAAAATGATTGCGAATGTTAAGACAAATAATGCTGAGATAGATATGATTAATTTTGTGAAGTGGCAGGGTCGCTCGGGTCGCTCATATTCTCTTGTTCAAGAAAATTTAGATGATTTCATTCTTATGGAGCATAATCTTTATGTAATTGCTAAGGGTGATAAACCGCATTGGATTGGCACGGCTGGTGATTTGATTTTTGATCAAAAAAGCCGAGCAAAATTTAGAGAAGCAGTTAAAATCGGCTCTTCTGTTTTGCGCCTTAGGGGTGATGAGTGCGAAATTAAATCTAGGCAAGCTGCTTGGGATATTGCTGGCGGTCATCTTGATAAAAATCAGAAAATTCCTAGTATTCACTAAGCTTTGCTCTTAGTTTTGTAAGATTTTCATCATATATGCCCATTTCACTTAAGTGGTTTGTGGTGTTGATTACATAGTCAAGATTGCTACCCATTTCTCCAATTGCGCTAGTGACAATTTTAACTTGCTTTATCAAGCTTATATCGCCTGCATATTGTTCATGCTCACTATTTGAAAAATAGGTTAGTGCGGTTACCTTTTCCCCACTTTCAAGCATGATTTTGTGATATCTTTCTTTATAAACTCCGCTTACTTGTTCACGTTGTTGCAAATAAGAAAAAATACTATTCCAGTTTTTCTTCTCAACTCTAAAAGCCATTCCATAACATGATCCTCCTGGCATTAAGCCAAAGACTAAACCGGGATTCACCTTAGTGCCGCGATAATGATGTGAGTAAACACAAAGACAACGGTGCGCACCATTAAGCAGTGCTTTTTGTTTTTCAACATAATTAAAGCCAGGTTTCCAAATTAATGAGCCATAACCAAACACCCAATATGAAAAATCTTTGTTTACACTCATTATACAAACCTAAAAAAGCCAATTTTCAAAAACATACTCGTTTCAATCTAATTTCTGCAATATAAAACACATATGAAACGATTCGCTTATATTTTTATTCTTATTATTATTATAGTTGTTCTGCTTTGGGCAGGCATATGGTTTTTTGCTTCATATGCAATAAAAAAAGAAATCGCCAGTTTGGCAACTCCAACTAATTCAAATCAACCAATAATAACATGTGATGAAATAGCCACCTCTGGTTTTCCTTTGAGCATGCAAGTTGATTGCAAAAACCTTACCATAAAAAATGGTGATGCTAATTTTATGCTAGCAAATTTGAATGCAAAAATTGCATTCTCCTATCCAATAAAAATTAATGTAAACACCCAAAGCCCATTGCATTATTCAAATGCGTTTTTTGCTTCAGAGCAAGAATTGCGTTTTAAGTCTTTTGATTTGGAAATATTACTAAACGGCTTAAAGTTAAATAAAATTGCTTTAACAGCAGTGCAAATCCAATATATAGATTTATTGCTTGGTGAAGATCAATTAGCAAAAATCGATAATTTTAGCACACATATTTTTGCAAATAAAAATAAAAAAAACTCACTTGCTTCATTTGATATTATTATAAAATCAGATGAGGCTGATATTGCTATTGTGAACATAGAGCAAGCTCGTTTTATATTTGAAGCTCAAATTTTTGGCATTGAGAATAATATAATAAAATTTGCAGACCCAAATATTTTGAAAAAATGGCAACAAGCAGATGGACGTTTTGATATTATTCGATTTGAGGGTGATGATAAAAAAGCAAAATTTGAAATTGAAGGTAATTTTTCTCTTGCCCCAACTGGACATATAAATGGAAAATTTACTCTTCAGTCTAATGGAATTATTGAGCAATTCTCACACAATATTGATCCAAAAATGCAGCCAATATTTTTTGGAACACAAAATAGCGATGGCTCATATCAGCAAAATATTAAAATAAAAGACGGCACTGTTTACTCAGGGATTTTACCACTAACTAAACTAGCGCCTTTATTTTAAGCGTTTGGACCAAGCATAAGTTCTGGGCGCACAATTTCATCAAATTCTGTCTCAGTTACAAATCCAAGACCAACCGCTTCTTGCCGTAAAGTCGTGCCATTTTTATGTGCGGTTTTAGCAATTTTAGTTGCATTATCATAGCCAATTTTTGGCGCAAGCGCCGTTACCAACATTAATGAGCGTTCAACCAATGCTTTAATTTGATCCACATTGGCTTCAATTCCAACCACACAACGATCATTAAACGAGCGTGCGCCATCTCCAAGCAAACGCACAGATTGCAACAGCGCATAAGACATAACGGGTTTATAAACATTAAGTTCAAAATGCCCTTGTGATCCAGCGACACTAATAGTTGTTTGATTGCCAAAAACTTGCGTGCAGATCATGGTCAAAGCCTCGCTTTGTGTTGGGTTCACTTTACCCGGCATAATTGATGATCCGGGTTCATTTTCAGGTAATTGCAATTCACCAAGACCAGAGCGAGGCCCAGAGCCAAGCAGGCGAATATCATTAGCAATTTTGAACAAAGAAGTCGCAACTGTGTTAAGCGCTCCGTGCGCATAAACATAAGCATCATGGCTAGCTAAAGCCTCAAATTTATTTGGTGCGGTGCGAAAAGGTAAACCAGTAATTTTGGCAACTTCCTTAGCAAAATCTACATCAAACCCAATTTTAGAGTTAAGCCCCGTGCCAACAGCAGTGCCACCTTGTGCCAAATCAAACAATCGCTTTGAGCCTTCTTTAACTCTCTCAATGCCAAATTCAACTTGTGCCACATAGCCAGAAAATTCTTGCCCCAAAGTAAGTGGCGTAGCATCTTGCGTATGTGTTCTGCCAATTTTCACAATATCAGAAAATTCAGTTTCTTTAGCCTTAAGCCCTTTAAGCAAATGCTCAAGCGCAGGAATTAATTCATTATGAATTTCAACTACTGCGGCAATATGCATAGCGGTAGGAAAAGTATCATTTGAGGACTGCCCCATATTTACATGATCGTTTGGGTGAACAGGATCTTTAGAACCTAACACGCCACCTAAAATTTCAATCGCACGGTTTGAAATAACTTCATTTGCATTCATATTAGATTGCGTGCCAGAACCTGTTTGCCAAACTGAAAGCGGGAAATTATCATCAAATTTACCAGCAACAACTTCACTTGCGGCAGTTTCAATCGCCTCTCCAAGTTTTTTGTCTAACACACCAAGCTTAACATTGGTGCGAGCAGCGGCTTGTTTAATCACGCCAAGCGCCCGAACAAGCGGAATAGGTTGAGTCTCTGTGCCAATAGGAAAATTAATTAAAGAGCGAGCAGTTTGCGCTCCATAATATTTATCACGTGGCACATTAAGAATGCCAAAACTATCAGACTCTTTGCGAAATTCACTCATGCTATTTGCTCCTTAAAAATTTTAACTAAGCAGTATGATAAAGTGAGGCACACGTCTATCAGATAATCAAATATAATTAGGTTTTGCACCAAGCATATGAGAAATTTGATAAGCTGCTTCATTCACTTGCGGCCCAAGTTCGCTAATTATGCTATCAGTAAAACGGGCAGTTGGCCCAGAAATAGAAATTCCTGAAATTACATTATTATTACTATCAAAAATTGGTGCAGCAACACATCGCATGCCATAATAACGTTCTTCATCATCAAATGCCCAACCGCGAGTTTTTGTAATCTCAAGATCTTCAATCAATGCCTCTAAAGAAATTATGGTTTTTGGAGTGAATTTGAATAAACTATAGTTTTGGAAATATTTCGCAATTTCTAAATCATTGGCATAAGCAAGTATTGCCTTGCCAATTCCAGAAGCATGAATTGGTGAGCGAGTGCCTTGTCCAAAAAATGCTCTAATTGGATTTTTACTTTCTACTTGCGAGATGAAAACTACATCACCATCTTTAATAATGCCAAGATTTGCAGTTTCGCCAGTTTTCTCCATTAATTCACTCATAATCGTATATGAGGTTTTAACAAGATTAGTATTATCAAGATAGCTCGAGCCAACTCTAAAAGCTTCAATGCCAATCGCCCATTCTTGTGTTGTTTCGTTTAACTCAACAAAGCCGTGCTTTTCAAGAGTAGCTAAAATGCGATGAGCCGATGAAGCGGGCAGACCTGCCTTGTTAGCAATATCACTCAAAATAGAGTTACCATCGCTAGATAAAGCATGTAAAACCTTTAAGCCTCGATCAAGCGCAATAACAATATTATTAGGTTTTTCGCTAACATGTAATCTTGGTCTACCACGTTTACGCTTATTTATACCATTATTACTCATTTGTTGCCCCAATAGTCAAAATTTTTGAAAAATGAAATTCTTAGTTAAAACAGTAACATAATAAGTATTATATTGGTTTTGTAAATATTTTTCAGAAAAATTGAATGAGTTATAGTTAAGCACTATAGTTGATTTAATAAAAAAGATAATTGATAATTTAGATAATATAGTGAACATCTAAAAAATAAGGCTAATCATAATGCCATTAATAAAAATGCCAGAACCAGATAAATCTGTTCTTAATAATAAACAAGAGATTATTTCAGCACTTGCTAAGGTTTTATCAAAAGACAGTTTAATATCTGATGCTGCCCAAACTTTGGTTTATGAATGCGATGCGCTTAGCGCTTATAGTTGCAAGCCCTTAGCGGTGATTTTGCCAAAAACCACAAAAGAAGTGAGTGATGCACTTAAAGTTTGTGCAAAGCTGGGCGTGCCTGTTGTGCCTCGTGGTTCTGGCACTTCGCTTGCGGGCGGTGCTTTGCCAACGGCGGATAGCGTTATTTTAGGCACTGCACGCCTTAATAAATTTCTTGAAATTGATTTAGAAAATTGTTTTGTGAAAGTGCAAAGCGGCGCTACGAATCTTTCGGTCACTGCTGCGGTAGAGGAGGAAGGTTTTTTTTATGCACCAGATCCTTCAAGCCAGTTAGCCTGTGCCATTGCGGGTAACATAGCGATGAATTCAGGCGGTGCACATTGCTTAAAATATGGCGTAACCACCAACAATCTTATGGGTTATACAATGGTGTTGGCGAATGGTGAAATAGTTGAAATTGGTGGTAATTTCTTAGATGCGGCGGGATATGATTATCTCGGGCTTATTTGTGGGTCTGAAGGGCAGTTGGCAATTGTCACTGAGGCAACTCTGAAGATTTTACCAAAACCAGAAGGCGCACGCCCATTGTTAATTGGTTTTGATGATGCCCAAATTGCAGGCACTTGTGTTTATGATATTATCAAAGCGGGAATTATCCCTGTTGCGATTGAGTTTATGGATAGGCTCACTATTCAAGAGACCGATAAATTTTCTGGTGCTGGCTATCCAAAAGTAGAAGCAATGTTAATTGTTGAAGTTGAAGGATCAAGTGATGAAATTGATTTTCAATTAGAGAAAATAATCAAGATTGCTAAAAAGCTTAAACCCGCAGCTATTCGTCAAAGCAATAGCGAAGAAGAGTCTGCGCTTATTTGGAAAGGGCGAAAATCTGCCTTTGGCGCAATGGGGCAAATTGCCGATTATATTTGTCTAGATGGTACGGTTCCAATCAGTGAATTAGCATTTGTATTAAAGAGAATTGGTGAACTATCAAAAAAATATGGGCTTGCTGTTGCTAATGTTTTTCATGCAGGGGACGGCAATATGCACCCGCTTATTTTATATAATGCCAATAAAGAGGGTGATCTTGAAATTGCTGAAAAACTGGGCGCAGATATTTTGCGCACTTGTGTTGAAGTTGGCGGTTGTTTAACTGGCGAACATGGGGTTGGCATTGAAAAACGAGATTTATTTGGCGAGCAATATAATGAGCAAGATATGCAAATTCAAATGGATATAAAAGATTGTTTTGATGTTAATTGGATGCTTAATCCGGCAAAAGTATTCCCTTTAGACAAGAGTGAATCTCGCCGTAATAGACTTAGTAAGGGGAAATAAAATGAGCAAAATATTCACCCCAAGAAGCGAAGCAGAATTAGCAAAAATTGTTACAAAAGCAAATGATGAAAAAACCACATTAAATATTGTTGGCGGTGGAACTCGCCAAGGGTTAGGTGTGCCAGTAAAAGCAGATGCAGTTTTATCTCTTAAAAAACTCTCGGGCATAACGCTTTATCAAGCTGGCGCAATGACACTGGTTGCAAAAGCAGGCACGCCATTAAGCGAAATAGAAATGAGGCTTAAGAAAAAAAATCAACGCCTTGCATTTGAGCCAGCAGATTATCGAGACTTGTATAACAGCAAGGGCGAGCCAACAATTGGCGCTCTTGTTGCCTGCAATATTTCAGGCTCAAGACGTGTTTTTTCTGGCGCATGTCGTGATGCGTTAATTGGTGTGCGTTTTGTTAATGGCAAAGGCGAGATAATTAAAAGCGGCGGGCGGGTGATGAAAAATGTTACTGGGCTTG
>Ga0256834_1001021_pt1 | contig 19574 bp, 23 predicted proteins | sample 4281140metaG_FD_190536 | JGI IMG/M metagenome (GOLD analysis project Ga0256834, IMG submission 190536) | Hydrothermal vent microbial communities from East Pacific Rise, Pacific Ocean - 4281-140 | ecosystem: Environmental > Aquatic > Marine > Hydrothermal vents | place: Pacific Ocean: East...
TGATCTAACTCTTGATCCCATGCTCTACAAGATCGTGTAGATGTAGTACGCCCAATACTCTATCTTGGTTATCTACTGCTATAAGTATCTGTATCTTGCTATGCTCCATCAATATAAGCGCATCACTTGCTAGCATGTTTTCTGTTTTGATGGTTTTTGGATTGTGGTTGGAGTATCTATCTATGGCTAGATTGATATCAAACTTATCTCCTATGAGCGCGCGACGCAGATCACCATCAGTAAATACTCCACTAAGTCTACCATCTGCTTTACAGACAATAACTGCTCCAATACGCCCTTGACTCATCATCACAATTGCTTCAGATATTGGGGTCTGCTCATCTACTATGGGCAGATCTTTGGTGCGCATTATATCTGAGACTTTTATAAAAAGCTGTCTGCCAAGTGAACCTCCTGGATGAAGTGAAGCAAAATCCTCTTTTTTAAAGTTACGCTTTCTCATAAGTGAGACCGCTAAGGCATCACCAAGAGCTAGAGATAGTGTAGTAGAACTCGTTGGAGCAACCCCAAATGGACAAGCCTCTTTTTTTATAGTAGTATCTATAAGTACATCACAAAAATTACTCAAGGTTGAAGGTCGATTTTTGGTCATGCCGATAAGTGGTATATCAAAGCGTTTGATATGTGGCAAAATAGCACTAAGCTCACTACTCTCTCCGCTATAACTAATCGCCAATACTATATCATCTTTACCTATCATGCCAAGATCTCCATGCAGGGCTTCTGTAGGGTGCAAGAAAAAACTAGCAGTTCCAGTAGATGCTAAAGTGGCTGCCATCTTAGCGCCGATCAAGCCAGATTTGCCCACACCTGTAACTATCAACTTGCCTCTACAACTATAGATCAACTCAACTGCTTGTGAGATGCTATCATCAACTCTAGCCGCACAATCCAACAGAGCCTCTGCCTCAATACTCAACACTTCTGAAACTATCTTTTTATAATCTAAATCCATAAAGAAATTATATCCAAATCCATTCAATTATTGTATCGTCTAGACTACAACTCTATCTCATCATAAGTAGCAGATCTTGTCCCTTCAATGGGTAGATTTTGTCTACCTCTTACCGTATAGACAAAAGATATTTTAGGTTTATCTGTAAAATTTTGTGTTGCATAATGTAGCGTTCTGCAGTGAAATATCACTATATCTCCAGCATCTAAATCATACTGCATAGCTGTTTTGATAAGCTCTTGATTTTTACTACTTTTTGGACAAAAGCAGTCTCTCTCATCAAAACACTTTGGCTCAAAGTCTATCTTGTGACTAGCGGGGATAAACTTTAACACACCATTGTCAGCATGTTCGCTATCAAGAGCTAGCCACACACTTACTAGGTTGTCATTTTGAAAACTCCAGTATCTCTTATCTTGATGCCAACATGTCTCTGTGCTACGATGTGGCATCTTGGTCATTATGGAGTTGTGGTGAGCTAGTGTTAAGATTGGAGTATCATCTAGAACTTGCTCTAAGATACCTCGTATCTTAGGCTCTCTCATCCACTTTTGAAATAGCTCATCTCTGCCATAAACTTGGCGTAATCTTCTTAGAGTAGTGTTGCTGGTTAGATTATACTCACCTTCAGTCTCTACGGGTGCAACTTGATGCTCTATGTGTTGCGTGGCAGCTTGAAGTATCTTTGCGCAACGCTCCTGTGTAGCAAAATTGCGTAGCAGTAAAAAACCATCTTCTCTAAACTGCTTTAACTGTTTATCATCTAGTTGCAAACTACTCACCTACTAACTGATACTTGCGTATAGTCTCATCATCAAGATCTATAAGATTTCGTCTACGCAGATCTTCAAATATCTCCCTATCACAAACAACATCTGCTGGCCACTCACGCACAAATCCATCACACTTGCTCTTATTGGTTCCATCTACACCTATAATATCACCAAGATATATATCACGCCCCGCATCTATGTTGTTGACAACACGCCACACTAGCATATATGGATTATCTAGATCATTTTGCTCTGTATCTACAAAGACTGCTATGGCGATATGATCTCTCAAAGAGATCAGCTTATCATATAGCTCTTTTGCATTTTTATCTTTTCTATACTGTATGACAGTTATAGGGTTTGTGCTACTAACTACATACTGCTTTACGCCAACTACAGACTCATCTAAAGCTACAACTCTACTTAAGAGCTCATCATCATCAAGTAGCTCTATCTTAGACTCAACAACAGAACCAGTAGCATCAATACCAAGCTTACCGCCAACAAGGGCTCGTGGTGATGAGTGATCTAGTGCGTCAACAACACCTGTAGAGATTGTAATAGTATCTAGTGAGACCCTATCCAATATATGAGTAGCAAGAGCTTCATAATCGCTCAAGCTAGGTGCGCTCTCATCTACAAATAGAGCATGTTTTACAAAACTCATCTGCCCAACTCCCCAAAGAGCATGCATGATCTGTAAGCTATGACCTGCATATTTTGGAGCGATTTTACATAGTATTAGATTGTGAAAAACTCCATTTTCTGGCATGTTGTAGTCTATGAGGTCTGGTGCGGTAGTCTGTAGAAGTGGCAAAAATATCCGCTCAGTTGGGTGCCCCATATACTTATCTTCAAGAGGCGGCTTGCCTACAACTGTGGCAAAATAGAGTGGATCTTTTTTGGTTGTGATACATGTGACATCAAGCACTGGGTATGGCTCTTTAAGAGTGTAGTAGCCCGTATGATCGCCAAACATTCCCTCAATCTCACTTGAGTCTGGATCTACCCATCCTTCTATGACTATGTCAGCATCTTCAGGTACAAAGATCGGGTTACTTTTGCACTCTACTAAGCGCGCTTTTTTATTGCGTACAAAACCGTAGAGCATAAGCTCAAAGATCCCTAAAGGTAGTGGCGCGGTGGCACACCAAGTATAGAGCGGATCACCACCAATAGCGATGGATACAGGCATCTTTTTGCCAGCCCTCTTGTACTCTGCAAAGAGATAGTTAGAGTCTTTGTGTATCTGCCAGTGCATACCAAGTCGCTTACCATCATAGACCTGAAGCCTATACATACCTACATTGTGAACATCTCCATTAAGACTCTGAGTATAGACTTGCCCCATGGTGATAAATTTACCACCATCCATAGACCAAGTTTTCAATACTGGTAGATCATATAAGCTATCTAAAAGTACCTCTTGACACTCACCCTCGCCTTTTAATCTCTTAGGAAACAGGTGACGCAAATCAAACAAAAACTTAAATGTATCGATCTTATCAGAAAAAGATTTGGGTGGTTTTAACTTAAGAGCGCGCTCAATCTTAGCTGCTATCTTATCGGGCTCAATACCAAATATCTTACGGGTCACCTCATGACTTGCAAATATATTCATCACTACAGGCATGGTATATTTTTTGTTAAGCTCTCTATCTATAGGGTTTGTAAAGAGCAGTATCTTTGGATTGCTCTTTTTTGTCTGTGCGTATGCTATGTGTGGTATCTCAAGATTTACATCTAGTGGCTCATCTATGATCACCACATGCTCTCTTAGCTCTTCTAATATTTTCATAACTGTATATTAGCACACTAAGACTAAAAGAGCTAAAAAAATCTCCCTGAGCTTATGATTTTATGCCAATTGGTATGATAAATAGCAAGTCCTAATCTGATATAAGATCAGAGTAGTTGTAGTGGTATGGTCTTAGATGTAGCTTCTTGTCTATTACTATAACTCTCTCATCTGAAGGTGCAACTTTTTTAAATCGCTTCTTAATGCGCCTACGCCTCTCTTTGCTATACTGCTTAAGTCTCAAAAAATCTTTTAAAGAGACTAAATCGTCATGAGTTAACGGTTGTTCATATGCGATCTCCGCCTCTTCCACTACAACTTCTGTCACCTCTGTCTCATCTAGATCATGTTGTGGCAGTGTCTTGGATGAAAATCTACTCAAGATAACTTCAAGCTGTCTATCACGCTCTTTGTAAATCTGCTCTATCTTAATTCGCTCATCTATAAGCATCTGCTCTTTTTGATCTCTTAGGTTTTTAATCTCTAGCTCTAAGTTCTCTAGCTTTCTCTTAAGATCTCCATTCTCCTGCTCAAGATAGTTATAGAACTTATCTGGGTTTTGAGACACCTTCTCATCACTTAGTAGAACATACTTAACTCCGCTCTCTACCACGCTATTGAGAGTACCGCGTCTGATGCGGTTATGGATACCCTCTTTTGAGATATTGAAATATTTAGCTGCTTCGTCTATAGATAATTTTTTCATACTCTTAACGCATATTTTCAAAAACTATAGGAGCCTCTAGCTCCATTGAACGGATCTCTTTTATAACCTTCTGGAGATCATCTATCTGCTTACCTTTTACACGGATATGATCACCTTCTATCTGTGCTGTCACCTTTAGCTTCATGCTCTTAATCTGTGCTACTATCTTTTTTGCCTCTTTAGACTCTATGTAGTCTACAATCTTAAAGATCTGTTTACGATTTGAGCCGCTACTATCTTCTACTGATAGCTTATCTAACACTTTAGATGAGAGGGATCGCTTTAGAAGCTTAGCAACAACTATATCTTCTAGTGCCTCTAGCTTATTGTCGCTACTGCTCACTAGAGTTAATGTCTTAGCCTTCTCGTTATAGTCTATCTCTGCTGTAGCACCCTTAAAGTCATAACGGTTGTTAACCTCGCGCTCTGCTTGGACTATGGCATCTTTAAATGCCTGCATATCGATCTTTGCTGATATATCAACTGTATGCTCTTTTGCCATCTACTCTTCTCCTAATACTTCTTAAACTGCTCTAGATAGTCTAGATTTTCACTCACTGCTCTGTTTTTTTGATCTAAAAGCGATGAGATGATCTGCCTTAGAGTCTGCTCATCCATAAACTCTAACATAGAGGGCTCTATATGTGTACTATTTAGTCCATCGTAGCTATTTAGTAGCTGCTCTATATCTTTGATGAGTTGCTCTTTGTCACTCACTATAGACTCTTTGAGGTTTTACCCATATATCGCTGTCTAGGGCGTGCTATTCTCTTCTGCTCATCTTGCTGTAGCTCTATCCATTGAGAGAGCCACCCTACACTTCTGCCAAGCACAAAGATAATTGTAAACATCTCTTTTGGTATCTTTAGTGCACTCAATATAAGTCCTGAGTAGAAATCTATATTTGGATAGAGTTTTCGTTTTATAAAATACTCATCACTTAAAGCAACCTCTTCTATCTTTCTAGCAACCTCTAGTAGCTCTAGATCTACTCCTATCTCTAACTTTAACTCATCTAGTAGAGCTTTTAGTATCTTCGCTCTAGGATCAAAGTTTTTATATACTCTATGCCCAAAGCCCATAAGCTTAAAGTCATCATCTGGGTTTTTAGTGCGCTCTATGAACTTATCTACATTATCTACTGAGCCTATAAACTCTAACTGGGCTATAACAGACTCGTTTGCTCCACCATGAGCTCTTCCCCAAAGGGCATCTATGCCAGCGCTAATTGCTGCATATGGATGGGCACCTGTTGAGGCAACTGATCTTACTGTAGTGGTTGAAGCATTCTGCTCATGATCTGCATGTAGAGTAAATATGGTATCGAGTGCTCTTATCTCAACTTCACTTATAGATAGATCCTGCTCTGGATAAGCACGCATCATATAGAGAAAATTTTCACTATATGAGCGTTCAAGCGATGGATAGATAAATGGTATGCCCAAAGAGCGTCTATATGCAAATGCTGCTAAAGTAGGTAGTTTTGCCAATAATCTTCTAGCCATGACCCTGTACTCATCTTGCGAATTTAGCTTTATATGTTCTGGATGAAATGCAGACAGTGCAGAGACAGCGGAGCTAACCATAGCCATAGGGTGAGCACGATCAGGAAACGCATAAAATAGATTTTTAATCCCCTCATGAACAAATGATCTTTTTCTAAGCTCTTTGTCAAATGCGCACAGTTCATCTGTAGATGGAAGGTGTGACTCAAGAAGTAGATAGCAGACATCAAGATAGCTCTTCTTTAAAGCTAAATCTTCTATGGCGTAGCCTCTATATCTAAGCTCACCTTTTGCCCCGTCTATATATGTGATCTCTGAGCTACAACTAGCTGTGGCAGTAAATCCTGGATCATATGTGAACATGCCTGTCTGCTTATAGAGAGTGCGAATATCGATAAGATCAGGACCTGCTGTTGGGTGCAGTATCTCAAGCTCATAACTTTTGCCTGTACGGTTATCTGTTAGTGTTACGCTATCCATACCAATTCTCCTACTTTGCCTCTTCTATGATTGAGATCATAGTTTTTTGAACCTCATCTGCTACTTTTAGTAGAGCCGCCCTATCTGAGAGGGCTGATATCATCTTAGATGGCTCTAGCATCCCTATCATAACTTCTGAATTTTCCGTATAAACAGAAACTCTACACGGTAGTGCCATATTTAGCCTCATGTCTTCACTAAGCACTTTTGAGGCATGTGAAGGGTTACAGACCTCAAAAACTCTACACTCCTCATCAAAACTCTCACCTCTATTTTGTAGAGTCTGTTTTATATCATGTACATACAACACACCAAAGTTGTGATTTTTTACTGCTCTCTCAAGATCTTGACAGCTCTGCTCAAACCCTTTGCTACTCTTTACAATAAAATACATCAAGAACCTCCAAATACTAACTCTTCATACCTAATGCCGCCACCAATAACATATAACTGGGCAGTTTTTAGTGTATCTATAGTATTGTACCTACCAAAAGCAACAGCGCAAAGCCCATTTTCAAACATAACTGTTATACCATCACTACTATCTAAAAAAGCCTGCTTGTTAGCATCTACTAAACGCGCATCGCTAACAGCTGTTATCATAAACCTAAGATCAATCCAGTCATATCCTCTTAAAGTATCTTGCACACTTATGCGCATAGAGATAGTCTCTGGGTCTATAACTTCTGTTTGTTGCAACATCGCCTCTACACCACCATCTATCCTCTTAAGAAGTGTGGCATGTGATGAGGCTGTTAGCTCCCTCATCATGCTACTGACATCCAACACACTCCATAGAGCGATCTTCAACATCACCTGTAGTCTCTGGAGATTGTGATCTTAGGTAGTAGGTGGACTTTACTCCAAGCTTCCAAGCTAACATATATATCTCGTTGAGATACTTACCACTTGCTTTATCTAGCGTAATAAAGATATTTAAACTCTGACCTTGATCTATCCACTTTTGACGAATTGCAGCAGCTTTTACCAGTATGGTCTGATCAAGATCATAAGCAGGTGTGTAGAGATTCCAAGTCTGTGCGCTTAGTTTTGGTGCACACACTGGGATCTGACCAGAGAGATTTTGCTCAAACCATTTTCTCTTATAGACTGGCTCAATCGCTTGTGTAGTTCCTGTAAGAATTGAGATAGAGCTTGTTGGTGCTATCGCCATAAGGTAACCATTTCTCATCCCATCTTTTTTAATCTGCTCTCTTAGGCTATCCCAATCATAAGTTGGAGCAAAAAGTCCTCCACGATCTATAAGGTTTCTCACATCCGCTGGAGCATAATCCATAGGCAACACACCCTTGCTCCACTTAGAGCCTTTAAACTCTGCATACGAGCCTTTCTCAATCGCTAGTTGACTAGAGGCTTTGATAGCACTATAGCTTACAGACTCCATCACTTCATCTATCTTATCAAAGTGTTTCTGGCTCCCCCATGCTATGTCAGACTCTGCTAGCATCTGAGCCTCTCCCATCACACCAAGACCGATAGAGCGACTCTTCATATTAGTTCTCTTTACCTTCTCATGAGGATAGAAGTTAAGATCTATAACATTGTCTAGTGCGCGTATGGCTATAGGCACCACTCTCTCTATCTCCTCTTTTGTATTTATGCGTGATAGGTTTACTGATGCTAGGTTACATACTGCAGTTGAGCCACTAATTCTATCTTTTTCGACTATATATATCTGCTTGCCATCTATGGCATCTAGCGCTGTAACCTTAGAGGCTGGCTTCTCTATGCCACTATCTACTTTAACTATCTCGCTCTCTTCATAGCTAAGCGATGAACCATCTTCAAACTTTAGTTTAATCTTGTAGTGATCTGGCTGTGTATTTTGAAATATCTCTGTACATAAGTTTGAGCTTCTAATAATCCCAAAGTGATCATTTGGATTGGCCCTATTGGCGCTATCTTTAAAACACAAAAATGGGCTTCCGCTCTCAAAATAGCTAGTCAATATCTTCTTCCATAGATTTTTGGCTCTCATGCGCTCTTTTATGATGCTATCATCCGCCTCTAGCTCAAGATACTTTGCCTCAAACTCACTACCATACAACTCTGTTAGCTCATGTGCGTCAAGTGGGTCAAATGTTGTCCAGATTCCATCATCTTCTACTCTCTTCATAAACAGATCATTGATCCATAGGGCTGGAAAAAGATCATGCGCTCTTCTGCGCTCTTCACCAGAGTTTTTCTTAAGATCTAAAAAGTCATTTATATCCATATGCCACGGCTCAAGGTAGACTGCAATAGCCCCTTTTCTAGTGCCTAGCTGATCTACCGCTATGGCTATATCATTTGCGATTTTTAAAAATGGTATGGTTCCTCCAGCAGCATTTTTATGTCCATCTATAAATGAGCCCATAGAGCGTACCTGCGACCAGTCCCAACCTATGCCACCACCAAACTTTGAGAGTAGTGCCATCTCTTTATATGAGTCAAATATGCCTTCTATATTGTCAGGAGTTGAGCCTATGTAGCAAGAGCTAAGCTGATGCCGTGGTGTTCTTGCATTTGAGAGTGTTGGAGTTGCTAACATAACCTCAAACTTTGAGATCATGTTGTAAAACTTAATTGCCCATCCCTGAGCATCGTCCTCATTTTGAGCTAAAAACATAGCTATTGCCATAAACATATGTTGTGGTAACTCTATAGGGTTAGAGTCTCTATTTTTAATGAGATATCTATCATATAGTGTACGAATACCAAGATAGTTAAACTGTAGATCACGATCTGGCTCTATATGTTTCTCAAGCTCATCTAGATCATATCTCTCTCTAAGACCAAGCAGTATGCGCCCCTCTTTTTCACACTTTAAAAAGTACTCTTTAAGCGTACAGTAGCCTGTAAAACCATTAACTCTATGGTACAGATCAAACAAAAAAAGTCTTGAGGCTACAAATGTCCAGTCTGGTGCATCGATATCTATCTTATCGACTGCTGTTTTAATAAGTGTCTCTTGTATCTCTAAGCTTGTTATACCCTCTCTAAAATGTAGTTGTGCATCAACCTCTAGCTCACTTTGACTAACATTGGTTAGCCCTTTAACTGCCGCAGAGGTGTATTTTTGGATCTTTGTTATATCTAACGGCTCTAATCTACCGTTTCTTTTTGTTACCATTATCATCTTTTATGCCTTTGTCGTAAATACTCTATCGAAGATCTTATCTACATTTTTGGTATAGTAATCATAGTTAAAGCACTCTCTAATCTGCTCTTGGCTTAAATGTTTTGCAAGCTCTTTGTCTGCTAAAAGATACTGCAAGTAAAGGCTTTCACCTTTATCATTTAGGGCACTTTTCCCGCTCTGTAGCGCCTCCCAAACTTTCATAGCATTTGTCTGCACTATTGCGTACGACTCCTCTCTACTAACTCCTTGCTTTGGTAGCTCCAGAAGTACCCTTTGAGAAAATACTAACCCACCTGTTAGGTTCAGGTTGCGCATCATATTTTTTGGATATATAGTCATGTTGGCTATAACACTGTTAGTTCTATGAAGCATAAAGTCCGTAGTAACAAAAGCATCTGGTAGCCAAAATCGCTCTGTAGAGCTGTGTGAGATATCTCTTTCATGCCACAAAGCAACATTCTCCATTGCAGGATTTGCATAGGATCTAATCACTCTAGCTAACCCTGTTATATTCTCTGTTAGTATAGGATTTCGCTTATGAGGCATGGCCGATGAGCCTTTCTGTCCTGCTGCAAAATACTCCTCTACCTCATAAACTTCTGTTCGCTGCCAGTGTCTCACCTGTACCGCGAACTTCTCAATAGTACTAGCTAAGAGAGCCAAAGATGTAGCTAGCCGTGCATATCTATCTCGCTGGATTATCTGATTGGAAGCTGGGGCTGGTGTTAGTCCTAGCTCTTCACAAGCGTACTCCTCTAGTTCTAGTGGAGCGTGAGCAAAGTTACCCATTGCACCTGAGACCTGACCCACTGATATAACGCTCATAGTCTGCTCCAAGTTGAGTAGATGGCGCGCCATCTCATCGTACCAGACAGCTAGCACAAGTCCAAATGTTATAGGCTCTCCATGGATACCGTGGCTTCTTCCAACCATAAGAGTCATCTTCTGCTCATAAGCTCTTTTTTTGATAGACTCCATTACCATTTTAACATCTTTAATGATAAGCTCTAAAGAGTCCCTCATCTGAAGAGCTACTGCTGTATCAATAGTATCTGAAGATGTCATGCCGTAATGAAACCACCTACTCTCATCTCCTAAGCTCTCTGCAACCGATGTTGTAAATGCGATCAGATCATGTCTAGTGACCTTCTCAATCTCATCGATACGCTCAACACTAAAAGATGCGCTATCTACAATTTTTTGAGCATCCTCTTCTGGTATAAGTCCTAATCTGCTCCAAGCTTTTACAACAGCTTTTTCCACATCTAACCAAGCTTGATACTTTGCCTGCATTGTCCATTTTGACGACATCTCTTCTCTGGCATATCTCTCTACCATCTCAATCCTTATTTTGATGCAATTTATTGTATAATTTTAGACTTAATAATACCCAATGAGTGTTAAAAAAGGGATTAATTTGCCATTTGTTTTAAAAGAATTTTATGCTCCAACTAAGATGAAACTTTTTCTCTTTCTCATAAGAGAGATGGGGCTAACTCAATCTGATGCTCAGAGATTTATAGCAAGAGGCAGAGTCTTCAAAGATGATATAGCTATCACCAACCACTCTGCTGATATTGAGGGTCATTTTAAGTGTATACAGTTTGAGCCAATTAGTAGAGGATTAGAGCCGATATTTCAAACTGACACTTTTGCTCTTTTTGATAAGCCAAGTGGAGTTCTTGTTCATCCGCAAAATAGAGCTACCCCATACAGTATGATAGATGAGATAAGATATCGCTTTGGAGCTAGCTCAAATATAGTACACCGCATAGATCAAGAGACAAGTGGGCTGCTTCTAGCATCTACAGATAAAGCTTCAGAGAGAAAACTAAAAACTCTTTTTGAAAACAGAGAGGTACAAAAAGAGTATCTAGCGTTAGTGCATGGTAGAGTCAAGCATGATATAGAGATAGATGAGCCGCTACTTAGAGAAGAGGATCATAGCGCGATAGTTAGAATGGTTGTAAAAGTAGATAGTTGCGGCAAAGAGTCAAAGACTCACATAGAGCCGATAGCCTACTATCCAGATCGCGATATGACTCTAGTCTGCGCCAAACCACATACAGGCAGACAGCATCAGATAAGGGTGCATCTGTTTCACGTGAAACATCCAATAGTTGGTGATCCTATCTATGGGCAGAGGGAGAGTGATATTTTAAGATTTTTAGATAGGGAGCTAGATGATCAAGAGCGTATTAGACTTAGTGGGGCTTCAAGGTTAATGTTACATGCTAATGTACTTATGTTTAACATAAATTCTACTTATTATAAACTTAAAAGCAGATCTAAGTTTATGGAGAGAGTGGTAAAAATTGCTAGCAACTAAGCTCTAATCTTTTTACCGCCCCAAAAACTATTTAGCTCACCTCTTACACGCTCAAGTATCTCTTCTCTGGACTCTTTGTTATCAAAAGCTAACATCTTTGCCAACTCTGAAGCTGAGCGTCTCTCTGTATATGTCCTCTCAATGTAACTTACAGCATTTGGGTTGAAGCGTCTTGCTGCCTCTACTGCCATCTGTTTGTTAAATGCTATCGTATCTGGATAGGCGTTATTTATAAGGACTAGGTATCCGATTGCTCTCATTTTATCGCTTTTTTCTGAAATATTAGTGACATATTAGCAAAATTATAGATAAAAAGCTAGTCTCTTTAAGATATATTTAGGTATGCAGGAATTTCTTCAAGCTAGTTTACAGGTTGTTGGCTATAATAGAGCAACTAAAAATAGAGAGAATAGAGCAAGTGCATATCGCCAAACTAATAGTACTGATACCGCTAATATATGCAACATCTGCATTAGGATTAGATAGAGTTGAGTGTAGAGTTATAGAGACTAAAATTGAAAAACTTGTCTGTACCTACGAGACAACAAGAGTGGATTTTGATAGGAGTGTTACTTTTCTTTGGCACTCACTTGAACATCCACAAGATGATCGTGAGCGTACCATAACTCTAAAAGCAAGTCATGGCTCTGTGTATGACTATAGATTTCTTCGTGGACGCGCACAAGGAAGCTGGGAGGTTAGCGTTAGAGTGGACGGCTCTTATGAGCCATCTGCCCTACATGAGTTTACGCTACAAGATACAAATCTTCAAAATACAGAACTCTAGCTCTGAGTTGGATCTGCTATGACTCCTGCTATTGCTGAAGCTGCTGCTACCGCTGAGTTTGCCAGATAGACTTTAGAGCTTCTTGAGCCCATGCGCCCTACAAAGTTACGATTTGTAGTAGACACCGCAACCTCATTATCACCCAAAATACCCATATAGCCTCCAAGGCATGCTCCACAAGTTGGGTTTGAGACAACTCCTCCGGCATCTACTATGATATCTATATAGCCTAACTTTGTAGCCTCTCTTAGTATGCGCTGTGTACCTGGAGTGACGATAAGCCTTACATCTTCGTGTACTCTCTTGCCCTCTAGTATCTGCGCTGCTACTTTAAGGTCTGATAGCCTGCCGTTGGTACAACTTCCTATAAAAGCTTGGTCTATCTTGATGCTATCATTAACTGCCTCTGTCAATGTGTGGGTATTGGATGGCAAAAATGGGTAAGCTATAACACTCTCTAGCTCTGCTACATTTATGTGCAGTACCTGTACATAGTTTGCATCACTATCAGAGTAGAGTATGCGCGGCTCTCTAGCTAGTGGCTTATCACTTAAAAATTGCTCTGTGATCTTATCGTAAGCAACAATCCCACTCTTTGCACCTGCTTCTATCGCCATGTTGCACATGCTAAATCTATCGTCCATGCTAAGATGCTCTATCGTATCACCCGTAAACTCTAGTGTCTTATAAAGAGCGCCATCAACACCTATGCGTCCTATGATCTCTAGGATGATATCTTTTCCACTAACATACTCTTGTGGTTTACCTGTAAGCACCACCTTGATAGACTCAGGAACCTTAAACCAGTTACCACCAGTTACCATAGCATATGCTAGATCTGTAGATCCCATACCTGTAGAAAATGCTCCAAGTGCACCATGTGTGCAGGTGTGTGAATCTGCACCTATGATAACATCACCTGGGACTACTAGCCCTTTTTCAGGTAGTAGCGCATGCTCTATACCCATATCTTTCTCATCAAAAAAGTTTTTTAGTTTATATTTTTTAGCAAAGTCACGGCTGATTCTTGCTTGATTTGCTGATGCTATATCTTTTGCTGGTATAAAGTGATCTAACACTATAGAGAATCCATCAGGATTGGCTAACTTTGTAGCTCCACTCTTCTCAAATGCATGTATGGATATAGGTGTTGTGATGTCATTACCTATAACCATATCTATGGGAATTTGAACTATCTCTAAGGCGTATACATCTCTTGATGCATGTTGTGAAAATATCTTCTCGGTAATAGTCTGTGCCATTAAGAGCAACCTTTTTTAAAAGCAATTATACCACTTTTATGTTTAAGTAATCTCTTAATACAAACTAGATAAAATAGCGCACTTTTTTAAGAAGGATCTAACTATGAAAAAAACTTTTCTACTCTCACTTTTTGCAGCTTCTACGCTTGCAGCAGCTAGTAGTGGTGATGTAAAAATAGATGGCACAGACAAGCTTGTAACTCACACAGAGCTTAGCTATGTTCAGACTGAAGGCAATACTGATACAGCTGCATTTGCACTAGATTTTGCGGGCAAAAAAGCTTGGGGTGTTACTAGTCTAGGGCTAGATGTAGATGCGATCTATGGTACTCAAGATAACATAGAGAATAAAAATAGAGTTATAGGTGAGTTAAACCTTGACTATAAGCTTACAGACCGTTTTGCGCTCAACTATGTAGCTGGTTATAAAACTGATAAATTCTCAGGTTTTGACTATCAATTCTACACAGGTCCTGGTTTTAAGTATATAGCAGTTGATACAAAAGCTCACCACTTAGACTTTAAAGGCAATCTGCTATATAGCATAGATCAAGGTTCAGATAAGTACTATGATATCAACAGCAGTGATGAGATCAAGTACCCATACCCTGATGGCAAGAGCAATACTACCAAAACAGATGGTACATATAGCGATGGATATGGTTATATGGTTGCTCTTAACTACTACTGGCAGATCACTCAAAACTTTAAATTCTTACAAGAGGCATCATATAGAAGTGGTTTTGATAATCCAAAAAACTACTTTGTTGTCTCTAAAACAGGCATAGAGAGTAAACTTAGCGACATGTTATCGATGGGAGTTAGCTATAAAATCAACTATACTAACTTACCACCAGCAGGTAATGAGCTGACTGATAAAACTCTTCTAATCTCTCTTATCATAGACTACTGAAGACCTTAAAGCCACATATGCCATAAGTGCTACTAAAGCAGCAACTATAAAAAGTTGCTCTGGGTAGTGTTCATATATGAGACCGGCACCAACCGCACCAACCGCACTACCAAGCCCATAACTGATACCCAAAAAGAACTGTTGAGCCAATTTTTTATCTATATAGATGGTATATAGATAGCTAATAGATGCTGCATGAAATAGTGCAAAACTGATAGCATGTAGTGTTTGTGATATAAACAACATAGCCAAATTATCAGGATAGAGCCATAAGATACTCCAACGCAGAGCTGTTATAACTGTAGCAAATTGCAATAGCAGTAGTAGATTTTTTCTAAGCAGAGGAGCTTGAAAATAGAAAAGTAGTATCTCCGCAACAATAGCTGCACTCCACAGGTAAACAGTCCACTCCAAAGAGACTCCATGGCTAGTCTCATAGATAGTAAAGAAGTTATAAAATGCTCCAAAACTTACCTGCATAAGAAAAAATCCAACCCATAGCCATGGATTACTTAGAAGTGAAAAAGAGATGGTAGCGCTAGGTGCATGTTGCTGTTTTAAGGAGTCACTACGGACTATAACATAACCCACAACTGCTGTGGCAAAAGTTGTTACAATGAGTGAGCCTAAGATAAAAGGTATCTCAGTAGATATCTTGGCTAGCATCAAAGCCACCACTATAAACCCTACAGAACCCCACAATCTAGCTCTACCGTAGTGCTCTTTTCCTATGTGTTCTAGCGCTATAACCTCAATATATGGCAATATAAGTGCCATACCAATACCTAAAAACACATTGATACAGAGCAAAATCCAAAACTGTTCAAGATAGAGTGCAAATAGAAGTGTGCTTATAGACATAACAATTAGTGCCATATTGAAAACTGTACGGCTTAAAGTAAAAAACTTTGCAAAAATAAATGGGATTACAAATCTTACAAGTGGTGCTACGGCGTAGATAATGCCAACATCAACTGCACTATAGCCTATGTCGATAAACATTTTTGGCATAAATATGACATATATACCAACAATAGCAAAATAGCAAAAATAGAATGTACTTACAAGCAGTGTCACTCTCTAAAAAACTCTAATAACCATCGTCCGACTAAGCAGATCATGCAAAGCTCTACCATCTTTACGAAAAAGCCCCACAAAGAATCCAACCACAGAGAGCACAGATACAAAATATCCTATAAATCTAACTATAAGCTGTAACCATGAGGCTCTCTCTAGTGTTGTAGCATCTACCACTTTGATATCTACAAATTTTTTACCAGGAGTCTGTCCACTAAAGCGCCAAAATAGTACAAAAGCAGCACAATACAGACCAAACTGAAATAGCGAAGATAGAGCACTTGGAGCATTGAGTGCGGCCTTTTTAGGATCTAAGATCACATCACTCATGCCAGCACTATGTGTTACCTGATCATATCCAAACACCATCATGCCAAGCAGTGTAATAGGCATGCCAATCATAAACAGATCGGTGGTAAACCCCATAACTCTAGATGCAAAAGTAGCAACTATAGGACTTTTTTTGCTTTTTTGAACTGGTCTATTTTTTTTTGATTTTACTTCTCTCCATCTCATGATGGTATTATAGCTTTAAAGCTCTCTGTATGCAAGACTCAATAGATCTATTTTGCGCAATAACACAACTCTGCTTATGATGCAGCAGTGCTAAAACTGTAGTGCTACCTATGGCAACTATCTTCTGTCTACCTGTAAAGCCATAAAGTCTACTAAAACACTCCACAGTAGATGGCGCTGTAAAGATCAAAATGGCTCTCTCATCTACATCTACAGGCTTAGTGTCTACACACACCGTACGGTAGACAATGCTCTCATCTATCTTCACTCCATCATCTCTAAGCCTAGAGCTAAAGTTTGAAGCTATTTTCTGTGCTCTTACAAATAGCAACCTCTTACTGCCATGGCTACTCTTAATGATATTATAGAGCTCATCACCGTACCCACTAGCAGACTCCAATAGCGTACCACCACGCATTAAAAGCTCTTTTGAAGTTGAGTCTCCTACACATATGGATGGGATATTTTTATACTCTTGTGTTGCTTGATCAATGATTTTAATGGCTGTTTTTGAGGTAAATATAAGAGCGTCATACCCGGATAAATCCGGTATTGGTAAAAGAGGTTCTACTCTTTGTAACGGGGCGTGTACTACCTCTTTATTGCTACTTGGAGTAAGCGAAAATAGATAGATTTTCTCTTTAGTCTTTCTCATACTTAATAGCCCAGATGATTCCACCTATGCCGCCTATCACCACCAATGCTATAAAAATTACCTGTATAATATCTAGTGCACTCATGCGCCCTCCTTGCTCTTTAGCTGACCGCAAGCTGCACTTATATCTATCCCTTTAGAGTCACGAATAGTACATAACAAAGAGCGATCAATGAGATACTGCTGAAACTCTACCATACTTTTAGTCAATGGGCGCTCATAGATACTTCCTGGATATGGGTTAAAGTAGATAAGATTTACCTTTGCTCTAATGCCGCTAAGTAACTTAACTAGTTTTTTAGCAGATGCTAGATCATCATTTTTATCTCTTATGACAAGATACTCAAACATCACTCTTTTGCGTGTATCGATAGGAAAACGACGAACGGCATCTATGATAGAAGCTATATTGTATGCCTTGTTCATCGGTATAAGCTCAGAACGCAACTCATCATCAACAGCATGTAAAGATATAGCTATATGCACACCTAGATCCATCTTAGCTAAAGCATCTATCTTGGTACTTAGACCACTAGTAGATACAGTTTGGCGTTTGCCAGATATAGCCAAGCCGTTCTCATCTTGTAGTATCTCTATGGCTTGTGATAACGCATCAAGATTATCAAGTGGCTCACCCATACCCATATATACTACATTGACACGACGATTTTGCGGATGGTTGTTATCTTTTTTTAACTCTAGTACTTGTGCCACAATCTCACCTGCATCAAGATCTCTACTAAAGCCTCCTTTTGCAGTTAGACAGAATGAACACCCTACTTTGCACCCTACTTGTGTTGAGACGCAGATAGTGTATCTAGCTTCACTCTCAAGTACTCCATCTTCACCATAGACCTCTTGGCGCATCTTAAGCCATACAGCCTCAATAGTTTTACCATCTTGCAGTCTAAGTAGATACTTTATGGTGCCATCTGATGAGCACTCTTTGTTGATGATAGATAGAGGAGCTATAACAAACTCCTCCGCTAAACTCTCTCTCATGTTTTTTGGCAGATTTAACATCTCATCAAAGCTATCTACAAAGCCACTATATACCCAACTAAAAACCTGAGAAGCCCTAAAAGATGGTTTAAGTATCTGCTCTAGCTCCTCTCTTCTAAGACCCAATATGCTCTTTTTCATAACAGTCTATCCTCTAGGAGCTTTTTTGCTCTAGCACTATTGCCAACAAACTCTGCATGTGCATCTACATGGCAGTAGTTTGTGACACAAAATAGTCCACCTGCTGGTATATCAAACTCCTGTGCAACTCTTAAAAAAGCAAAGAACTCCATGTTCTCAAGCCCGATACCAAGAGGCAAAAACTTAGAAGCTAGCTCCTTGTCTGTTGTTATATAGTTTGAGGAGTTGACTATAACCTCCTGCTCTGTGGTAGTTTTTATGATGTTATCAAGTGGAGTGTATGAGCTGTTAAGTAAAAATGAGAGCTCTATGTTAGCAGCAGACTTTGACTCTACAAGGTCAAAAATCTCATGATCGCCATAGCTACCTGCACTACCAACAAACAGCAGATACGCAGGTGGATCAAACAGACAGAGTCGCGTTAGATTGATACTCATCTCAATCAGCCCTACCCCCATCGGCACAGCACCCACAAAACTCTCCCCGTTTCCAGCACAGATTAGCACTATAGTCTCACTGGTATGTTCTTAGATTTTAGATAGTGCTTTAGATCTACTATGTCTATCTCTTTGTAGTGAAATATACTAGCAGCAAGAGCAGCATCAGCCTTGCCTTTAGTAAATGCATCTTCTATATGCTCCATACTACCAGCTCCTCCGCTAGCGATTACAGGGATATTGACCATAGAACTTATGCGTGAAGTTATCTCAAGATCAAAACCTTTTTTGGTACCATCTGCATCCATAGAAGTTAGCAGTATCTCCCCTGCTCCACGCTTAGCCACTTCAGCTGCCCACTCTATAGCATCTAAGCCTGTATCTACCCTACCACCGTTAAGGTAGACACTCCAGCCATTACCAGAACGCTTAACATCGATAGCAACTACTATGCACTGTGAGCCAAATCGCTTTGCCCCCTCGTCTATAAACTCAGGTCTTTTAATGGCAGAGGAGTTGATGCTAACTTTATCGCACCCTACACTAAGTAGAGCATAGATATCATCAAGCTTACGGATACCGCCACCAACAGTCAGCGGTATAAACACTTCGCGCGCAACCTCTTCTACTATATGCACAATAGTATCTCTCTTCTCATGTGAGGCTGTAATATCTAAAAAGGTGATCTCATCAGCCCCCTCATCATTGTACCGCTTCGCCACCTCAACAGGATCCCCAGCATCACGCAGCCCCACAAAATTCACACCCTTAACAACCCGTCCATCTTTAACATCCAAACACGGGATAATCCGTTTTGCAAAATAGTCTATGCTCTCTCCTTTTATCTTTGTAATTGTAGCATCTAATCCATCTATTTGCTAAAATTTATAGTCTCAAAGTTAATTTTTTAGAGATAGTAATAGTTTTTTAACACCAAATCATAATGTACAAATGTTCTATTAAGTAGTTTAGTGTATAATCCGCTATGAGTAGTTTAAAAGTTGCAGCCAAAAAGAGATTTGGACAGAATTTTTTGGTGGATAAGACTATTTTGTACAAGATCATCGAAGCGATG
>Ga0256834_1001022_pt1 | contig 19571 bp, 17 predicted proteins | sample 4281140metaG_FD_190536 | JGI IMG/M metagenome (GOLD analysis project Ga0256834, IMG submission 190536) | Hydrothermal vent microbial communities from East Pacific Rise, Pacific Ocean - 4281-140 | ecosystem: Environmental > Aquatic > Marine > Hydrothermal vents | place: Pacific Ocean: East...
TTAAAAAGGGGTTAATTTTTTATTTGATAATTTCCTGCTGTAAACTTACAATTCTAACTCTCAAGTGCTTAATCAATGAAGACTGAACGGTTTTGTTCAATAAATTCTTCTACAGTTATTGGTTTTTTTCCTGTAATTAATTCGTAGTCATTAGTGGTGGATGTGAAAGTGCCAACTTCAATTGCTGCGTATAAAGAACCCATAAAGTCAACCAGTTCTTGAGGTAAATTATAACTAAGTAAGGTGGTTTTGTATTCGTGATTGCTTGGTGCAATATTAGTTACTTTCTTTTCTAAAATACTACTAAAAATTTCGGCAAACTGTTCGTGACTTAAAGGTTTACTACCTGTGAGGGTATAAATTTTACTAAAGTGCTTTTTAGAATTTTCTAGAATTATGACACTTGCATTGGCTACATCATTTACATCAATGTATGATGTTTTGCTGTCTTTTGTTGGTAAATAGATGCTGCCGTTTTTTATAGCTTGAATGTCGTAGGTGATAAAATTTTGAAAAATAAAATTTGGTCTGATGATGGCATAATTTATTCCACTTTTAGTTACAATTTTTTCAGATTTACCAAGAGTGCTTTCAGGGTTTTTGTCTGTGCCATACAAGGTTGAAAGTAGAATAAACTTCACATTTACTCTTTTTGCTTCCTCAATAAATGGAATAATTTTTTTGTCAAAATCAGCATAGTTAGGAGGGGAAATTAAAAATACTTTTTCAATTCCCTTTAATGCTTTTTCAAACGTTTCGGGTTTGTCCCAATCAAAAGAATTGTCTACTCTTGTTACTGTTCTGTTGGTAATTTTTTTTTCTTGTAGTTTTTTTAAAACGGCACTTCCAAACGTTCCTGTTGAACCTGTTACTAAAATCATTTTTTTGTTTTTTAAAATTAATAAATTATATTTGTTACACAAAGAAACTAATAATAGTTTACATTTGTAACTGTTACCTATTGGTAACAATGAATATAGTGGTAACCATTGAGTAACTAATAAAATGACAGATTTCAAAAAAATAAGCGACTGCCCAATAACTATAACATTGGGGTATATAGGAGGGAGATGGAAAACAGTAATTCTTTACATACTTGATGACAGAACATTGCGGTTTGGAGAAATTTCAGTTCGTATTCCTGCGATTTCAAGAAAGGTGCTTACAGAACAATTAAAGGAACTTGTAAGAGATGGTGTGTTAAGTAGAAAAAAATTTAATGAAACTCCTCCAAGAGTTGAATATTCTGTCACAGAATTTGGTAAAAGTCTCAAAAATGTATTAAAAGAAATGGAAAAATGGGGAGCAGAAGTAGATAAATTTTCTTTGAAAAATTAAATAATAAAGAGGAGTATACTCATTCTTTTTATTGCCTCTAACGTAAGACGTGATGGCTAGAAATTAGTTTCTTTTAAATTATTGTATTGAAATGAACAACCTTTTAGCCGTTTATAACGAATAATCAATAAATACAATATTTATAGCATAATGTTTTATAAAAATAAAAATGCCTTAACAATATACTGTTAAGGCATTTTAGAATTAAATAAGGTTGAAGTTTTACATCATGCCTGGCATTCCACCACCCATAGGAGGCATTCCACCACCTGCAGGAGCATCTTCTTTAATGTCTACTAAGGCACACTCAGTGGTAAGAATCATACCTGCTACTGAAGCTGCGTTTTCTAATGCAACACGAGTAACTTTTGTTGGGTCAATAATCCCTGCTTTGAGCATTTCAACATATTTTCCTGTTTTAGCATTGAAGCCAAAATCTTTTTTACCTTCTAATACTTTGGCCGCTACAACAGACCCTTCACTACCAGCATTTTCAGCAATAATACGTAAAGGTTCTTCAATAGCTCTAGCTACAATTTGTATACCAGTTATTTCATCTAAATTATTAGAAGTTAATTTTTGTAACATGTTTTTAGTTCTTATCAAGGCAACACCACCACCAGCAACGATACCTTCTTCTACAGCTGCACGTGTTGCATGTAAGGCATCATCAACTCTATCTTTCTTTTCTTTCATTTCAACTTCAGAAGCTGCACCAACATATAATACTGCAACACCACCTGCTAATTTAGCCAAACGTTCTTGTAATTTTTCTTTGTCATAATCAGAAGTAGTCGTTTCTATTTGAGATTTAATTTGATGTACTCTACCCTTAATATCCGTCTTTTTACCAGCTCCATTTACAACTGTTGTATTGTCTTTGTCAATAGTTACTCTTTCAGCTGTACCTAACATATCAATAGTCGTGTTTTCTAAGGTAAAACCTCTTTCTTCTGCAATAACAGTACCTCCTGTAAGAATGGCAATATCTTCTAACATAGCTTTACGTCTATCACCAAATCCTGGAGCTTTTACAGCAGCAACTTTTAATGAGCCTCGTAGTTTATTTACTACCAATGTAGCCAAAGCTTCACCGTCAACATCTTCAGCTATTATTAGTAGTGGTTTACCTGATTGAGCTACAGGTTCTAAAACTGGTAGTAAATCTTTCATTGATGATATTTTTTTATCATACAATAATATATAAGGACTTTCAATATCAGCAATCATCTTTTCAGAATTGGTTACAAAATAAGGAGAAAGGTATCCTCTATCAAATTGCATTCCTTCTACAATGTCTACATACGTTTCAGTACCTTTAGCTTCTTCTACAGTAATTACACCTTCTTTACCTACTTTTTCAAAAGCTTTAGCAATTAAATCACCTACACTTTCATCGTTGTTTGAAGAAATAGAAGCTACTTGTTTTATTTTGTCAATCTTATTGCCAACTATTTGTGATTGCTTTTGTAAATCAATTACAATAGCGGTCACGGCTTTGTCAATTCCCTTTTTTAAATCTAAAGGGTTTGCACCAGCAGCAACATTTTTTAAGCCTTCTTTTACAATAGCTTGTGCCAATACTGTAGCTGTAGTTGTACCATCACCAGCAAGGTCATTAGTTTTTGAAGCCACTTCTTTTACCATTTGAGCTCCCATGTTTTCTAGGGTGTCTTCTAATTCAATTTCTCTTGCAACACTAACTCCATCTTTTGTAATGGCAGGTCCACCAAATGGTTTGCCAATAATTACATTTCGTCCTTTTGGACCTAAAGTTACTTTTACTGCATTTGCTAATGCATCAACACCGCGTTTTAGCCCGTCTCGTGCTTCAATATTAAATTTTATATCTTTTGCCATAATTAATTTATTTATATCATCCCCATGAAAATGGGAACCTTATGATTTATAATTTAGATTTTTTTATGATTTTATAGAATCGCAAATATATCACTTTCTCTCATGATGATATAATCACCACCATCAAGTTTAAGTTCTGTTCCTGCATATTTTCCATACAGTACTGTGTCACCAACTTTTACTGTTGTAGGTTCATCTTTGGTGCCTTTACCAACAGCCATAACTTTACCTTGTTGAGGCTTTTCTTTGGCTGAGTCTGGTATGTAAATTCCAGAAGCCGTTTTGGTTTCAGCAGCTAGTGGTTCAATAACAACTCTGTCTGCTAGTGGTTTGATGTTTATTTTACTCATTTTGTATGATTTTTTTGTTTAATGAAATAATTAATAGTCGAAAAATGTGCCAATAGTTAATCTATGCCAAATAGACATTTAAAATAAAAAAATGTTCTTTATATATATATGTAATATAAAAAAAATGCCAACGTGTCATTTCGTTGGCATTTTTTATAATTTATAGATTCTAAGTTGGTATTAGATTGAATCGTTAGTTGTTCCTGATTCTGTTTTAGTACTTGAAGGTACTTCTTGAACTGGATTTCTGTCATCTAGTGTTTTCTCAATTTGAGATTTAGTATCAACTGAATCTCTAGGAATTGCAAAATTTGATAATAATATCAAGGCTAAAAGAGCAACAGCTAATGTCCATGTCGCTTTATCTAAAAAATTAGTTGTGTTTTGCACACCTCCTAAACTTTGAGCTCCTTGACCTCCAAAAGAAGAAGATAAGCCACCTCCTTTAGGGTTCTGAACCATAATAATTAATATCAATAAGATTGCTACAATAACAATCAAGATTAAAAATAGAGTATAAGACATGATTTATGAATTATTTTTTTGTAAAAACTTTATTGCTTTAATTCGGTCTGCAAAGAAACTACTTTTTTCTGGATATTTCAAACTTAATATTTTAAAAGCTTGGATGGCTTTATCATACTTTTTTTGCTCTAAATATACACGGGCTAAAGTTTCTGTCATTAAGGTGCTGTCTTCCTTAATACTTTCAAAAGAAACATCAATATTTGCAGTAGCTATAGAAGATTTCAACTTTGGTTTTGAAATGATAAACTGTTCTATTAAATTAAAATTATCATCTTTTTTACTATTTTCTTGTTTTACTATTTTGGGTTCAGTAATTTTTGCTGTTTCTTTTCTTTCAATAGGTTTTATTTGTGTCAATTGTAACCATTGACTAAAAGAGTGCATTTCTGAGAGATCAAAAACTAAAGGTTTGCCAATGTCTAATTTTTCTTCTACGGTTTGAGTTTTTGTTTCTACTGTTTTTATTGGGTTGCTTTCTAAAGGGTTTTTAACAATTTCTAAATCAACAACTTCGTTTGTTTCTATAAGTTGTTGCTTTTTTTCTAAAGCATTAGAAGCGTCTAAAGTGTCAGCTGTAATAAAATCAAAAAGAACTATTCTATTAGTTGTATAGGCAGCTGCAATTTTTAATGAAGCATTGTATTTAAAACTATGTTGGTTCCTCAAACCTTTTAAATGTAAGATTCTGGCAGCTTGAAAATAAGGATAGTTTTCTAAAACATCTTCAATAGCTTTTGTTTGACCCAAGGTAATGGTACAAGGTTCTTTTAGTAATGATGTGAATTCTGATGTGTTCATATTACCATTTTGCTACAGCAGCGTTATATATATCTTGTGTTAACCGTTCAAAAATTTCTTCAAGAGCAGTTTCTAAAACCGCACCTGTAAGTTGTTTGCTTGCACCAAAGTCAGAATAAAAAGAAAATGTTTTTTCAAAGTTATCTTCTTCTACTAATTTATTGTAAAACCTAACTCTTACAGCAATTGTAAGCCTATTTTGTGCAGCAGTCTGGTCTGCTGTTGCAGTGATGGGTATAATTCTATAATCAGATATTTCACCTTCAAAATACAAATCACCATTTGCGGTTGTTAAACTTAAGTTTGTCTGACGGGTAAATAAATCTCTTAATGCTTCTGTAAATTTATTACTAAGTGTAGGTTCAACTAAAGCGGCATTGTTTGGAAAATAATCAATCTGTACGGTTTTTGCATCACCCGTACTACCTCCTGTAAAGGATAGCTTATAGCTACAACTTAAAGTTGTGAGTAGAATTAAAGTGAGTACAATAGTCTTTTTCATACGATGGATGATGTGGATATTTTCAAGAAAAGTCAAAGTTACTATAAATTATTTTTGTTGCCTGATAAAAAACAGTATAAATTTAGCAAAACGACAACCTGCTTATTGTGTGTAATCTACCTGTTTCGTGTCTAAAAGCTATATGATTTAGTTTTTGAGCTAGATTCATCTTTTTGAATGAAGACGATTAGGTTTACAAATCGTATTGTTTAATTTTTCTATACAGAGTTCTTTCTGATATGCCTAATTCTTTAGCTGCTAATTTTCGTTTGTTTAAATTTCTATCCAATGCTTTTTTTATCATTTCATATTCTTTTTCTTGTAATGATAACGTTTCTTCTACAGTTACAGCATCTTGAAAATTATCATTAAAATGACTAGACTCCTCTTGATAATTAGTCGTTTTTTCTGGAGATATAATTTCTACTAAATTTTCAGCGTCATCATTACCTTCTCCATAAATTTTTTGGATTAAACGTTGAGTGTTTTCTTCATTGTTTTCAATTTTACCGTGTTGCATTAACTCTAATGTTAGCTTTTTTAAATCGGTGATATCATTACGCATGTCAAAAAGTACTTTGTAAAGAATTTCACGCTCATTCGCAAAATCACTATTAGATTTCTGATTGATTAATGCAGGAAAATTAGAGTTATTATCAGGTAAATATTGTTTGAGTAACTCTACTGAAATACTTCTGTTTTGTTCAATTACAGACATTTGTTCAGTAATATTTCTCAATTGACGAATATTACCTTTCCATGGATAATTTAGCAATACGGGTATGGCATTATCTTCTAATCGGATAGTTGGCATATTGTATTTTTGGGCAAAATCAGAAGCAAATTTTCGAAATAATAAATGAATGTCATCTTTTCGTTTTCTAAGTGGAGGTAAGTGAATGTCAACAGTACTTAACCTATAATATAAATCTTCACGAAACTTCCCTTTATGGATGGCTTCCATCATATTTAAATTGGTAGCCGCTACAATTCTAATATCTGTTTTTTGAACCTGTGATGAGCCTACTTTCATAAATTCGCCATTTTCCAACACACGTAATAATCGTACTTGAGTAGTTAATGGTAATTCACCAACTTCATCTAAAAAAATAGTACCACCATCAGCGACTTGAAAATAGCCATTTCTGGCTTGTGTAGCTCCTGTAAAAGAACCTTTTTCATGCCCGAACAACTCACTGTCAATAGTGCCTTCTGGAATTGCACCACAATTCACAGCAATGTATTTGGCATGTTTTCTATGTGATAATTGATGAATGATTTTTGGTATAGATTCTTTACCAACACCACTTTCACCAGTGACCAATACAGAAATGTCTGTTGGTGCAACTCGTATGGCTTTTTCTAAAGCTCTATTTAAATGGGTATCGTTACCGATAATTCCAAAACGTTGTTTTATAGTTTGTAAGTTTTCCATGCTAAGACACAAATTTCACTAATTTTCACTAAAATTATTCTCTATTCTCTATTTACAACAGCACCCAACAATGTAGCACTTGTGCAGTCCTCAATTTTAACCATCACAAAATCACCCAAAGTTTCATTTCCTGTTTTTGGGAAAATCGCCACAGTATTTTGAGTATTTCTTCCTTTCCAATGTTGGTCAGATTTTTTTGAAGTGCCTTCAATAAGGACTTCCATAGTTTTACCAACAAAAGCTTGAGTTCTTACATGTGAGTGCTCTCTTTGCAATGCAATAACTTCTGCCAGACGTCTTTTTTTAACCTCAAGAGGTACATCGTCTTCGAGTTTTTTGGCAGCCAACGTACCAGGCCTTTCTGAATAGGCAAACATAAATCCATAATCGTATTTTACATAGTCCATTAATGAAAGTGTTTCTTGATGGTCTTCTTCCGTTTCACCACAAAAACCAGTAATAATGTCTTGTGAGATGGCACAATCAGGAATAATTTTACGGATATTATCAATCAATGTTATATATTCTTCACGCGTATGTTGGCGGTTCATACGATTTAAAATTCGTGTACTACCAGATTGAATAGGCAGGTGTATGTATTTACAAATATTATCGTGTTTTGCCGTAACATGTAAGACATCTAAGCTCATGTCTTGCGGATTAGAAGTAAAAGATCTAAATCTAATTTTCGGAAATTCTGTAGCACATAGGTCTAATAAACTAGCAAAATCTACCGCAGTAGCTTTGGCAATCTCAGAGGCTTTGTCAAAATCTTTTTTGAGTCCGCCACCATACCACAGATAACTATCTACATTTTGTCCGAGTAAAGTAACTTCCTTAAAGTTTTGATTTTTTAAGTCTTTAATTTCTTTAATGATACTTTGCGGATCTCTACTACGCTCTCTTCCTCTGGTAAATGGTACCACACAAAAAGTACACATATTATCGCATCCTCTAGTAATCGAAACAAAAGCTGAAACGCCATTAGATTGTAGTCTAACAGGTGATACATCTGCATAAGTTTCTTCTTTAGAGAGCAGTACATTTACAGCATTTCTACCAGCTTCAACTTCTTCAACCAAAGCAGGTAAATCACGATAGGCATCTGGTCCAACTACCAAGTCGAGCATTTTCTCTTCTTCTAAAAATTTGGTTTTTAAGCGTTCAGCCATACAGCCTAACACACCAATTTTCATTTTTCTATTCTTTTTTAGTTTTACACGATTGTATTTTTGTAATCGCTTACGGATAGTTTGTTCTGCCTTGTCACGAATAGAACACGTATTGACTAAAACCAAATCAGCTTCTTCTAAATCTTGTGTAGTATTGTATCCTTCTTTAGCTAAAATAGCAGCAACAATTTCACTATCATTCATATTCATCTGACAGCCATAACTTTCAATAAATAGTTTTTTGTGATTGTTGTCATTCTGTTCGTGAACCAAGGACTGTCCTTGCTTTTCTTCCTCTATAATTTTTTCTATATGCATCAGTCTTATTCGAAATGTTGGAATGCAAAGATACAACCAAAAACGATATTTTATGACAATTTGGCAGAAAATTAACATCTTGTAAAAGTGATAAAAATACGATTAATGGTATAAAAAAATCAATATTAAAAAATTCTATATACTTTTGCATTCTCAAAATAGTCAATCAATAAACTATTTTAAACCTTTTTGAATTTAAAGATTCATCCTTAAATTTAAAATATTGAACTAAAGAATATGGCAAAAAATTTAGTAATAGTTGAGTCACCTGCAAAGGCAAAAACCATAGAAAAATTTTTAGGTAAAGACTTTCAGGTAGAATCAAGTTATGGGCATATAGCAGATTTACCATCTAAAGAATTAGGAATTGATGTTGAAGGTGATTTTTCTCCAAAATACATTGTGTCTTCTGATAAAAAAGCAGTAGTAAAAAAATTGAAAGACCTTGCAAAAAAAGCAGATATAGTTTGGTTAGCTAGTGATGAGGATAGAGAAGGAGAAGCTATTGCTTGGCACTTGGCGGAGCAATTAAAACTAAAAAAAGAGAATACTAAACGTATTGTTTTTCATGAAATTACTAAGAGTGCTATTTTAAAAGCTGTTGAAAACCCTAGAGATATTAATTATAATTTAGTTGATGCTCAACAAGCAAGAAGAGTATTAGATAGGTTGGTGGGTTATGAATTATCACCAGTACTTTGGCGTAAAGTAAAAGGCGGTCTTTCAGCGGGTAGAGTACAATCAGTCTCTGTACGCCTAATTGTTGAGCGTGAGCGTGAAATAGAGCAATTTAATGCCGTAGCGTCTTATCGAATTGATGCTGAATTCAAAAACACAAACGGAAAAATAGTTAAAGCAAAATTGCCTAAAAATTTTACTTCTAAAGCTGAAGCAGAAACATTTTTAAATTCATGTTTAAATGCAGAATTTAAGGTTGCTGATTTACAAACCAAACCAGCAAAGAAAACTCCAGCAGCACCTTTTACTACATCTACATTACAGCAAGAAGCATCGCGAAAAATATATTTTCCTGTAGCCAAAACAATGATGATCGCCCAACGCTTGTATGAAGCAGGGCTCATAACTTATATGAGAACCGATAGTGTAAACCTTTCAAATGATGCTAAAGTTGCAGCTCAAGAAGAGATTACGTCATCTTATGGTGCAGAATATAGCAATCCTAGAGATTTTAAATCGAAATCTAAAGGAGCTCAAGAGGCTCACGAAGCTATTCGACCAACTACTATGAGTAGTCATACCGTTTCTTTAGGGTATGATGAAGATAGACTGTATAGTTTAATTTGGAAAAGAACCATCGCTTCTCAAATGAGTGATGCTCAATTAGAGCGTACTAATGTTAAAATTTCAAATAATAAAAACCAGCAAACCTTAACTGCAAATGGAGAGGTAATTACTTTTGAAGGGTTTTTAAAAGTATATTTAGAAGGAAACGATAATGAAGATGAAGAGCAAGCAGGAATGTTGCCAAAACTTTCTGTAAATGAAGCTTTAGAACGTAATTATATTACAGCTACTGAACGTTATACACGACCTCCAGGGAGATTTACAGAAGCTTCTTTGGTAAAGCGATTAGAAGAATTAGGTATTGGCCGTCCGTCTACTTATGCTCCGACAATTTCAACGATTCAACGTAGAGAATATGTGGTAAAAGGTGCAGTAGAAGGTGTTGAAAGAAAATATACTGAGTTAAGATTAGAAAACAATACTGTAAATGAACAAGTGCTTTCAGAAAAAGTTGGTTCTGACAAAGGGAAATTGGTACCTACAGATATTGGTAAAATTGTAAATGATTTTTTAGTAGAACATTTTGCTACCATTTTAGATTATGGTTTTACAGCAAAAGTTGAAGAAGATTTTGATGAAATAGCAAATGGTAACGGAGATTGGATTTCTATGATTAAAAGCTTCTATACTGACTTTCATCCTAAAGTAAAAGATGTGTCTGAAAATGCTGAAAGAGCCAAGGGAGAACGCCTCTTAGGCGTTGACCCTGAGTCGGGTAAAAATGTATATGCACGTTTAGGACGTTTTGGAGCTATGGTACAAATAGGGGAAGCTACTGATGAAGAAAAACCAAAGTTTGCTAGTTTACAAGGCAATCAAACTATTGAAACAGTATCGTATGAAGAGGCGATGGATCTGTTTAAATTACCAAAAACTTTAGGTGAATATAAAGGAGAAGAAGTGATTGTTGCCAATGGTAGATTTGGACCTTATGTAAAATTTGGTGCAAAGTATATTTCTTTAAGTAAAGGAGAGAATCCAATGGAAGTAGATATGAAGCGTGCTGAAGAATTGATTGATGCAAAAGAAAAAGCAGATGCTCCAATTGCAGAATATGAAGGTTTACCTGTGCAAAAGGGAGTTGGGCGTTTTGGCCCTTTTATAAAGTGGAATAGTATTTTTATCAATGTCAATAAAAAATATGATTTCGATAATTTGACGCAAGCAAATATTGAGGAGTTGATCGAAATAAAAAAACAAAAAGAAATTGATAAACTTATTCATCATTGGGAAGAAGAAGGGATAAGAGTTGAAAAAGCACGTTGGGGTAGATTTAATATTATAAAAGGTAAATTGAAAATTGAATTGCCAAAGACTACCAAAGCTGAAAAATTAACCTTGGCTCAAGTACAAGAAATTATTGAAAAGAAAGCTCCAAAGAAAAAAACTAAGAAAAGAGCAACCAAAAAAAAGACGACTAAAAAAAAGTAATTGATTAGTATATGAGTTTTGAATTTTTAAATCCTGTAGAAGAAGCTGTTATTGCACATTTAGCATTATTACCCAATCTGTCTTTAGGTAAAAGTATTCAAATTCATTCAAAACAAAACGGATTACCTGACCTAGAAGGAGCACATGTAGCTATTATAGGTGTGCTTGATGGAAGACGATCTGAAGATAATTTTGGGACAGGTACAAATTATAGCGTTATTCGAAAATATCTATATCAATTGTTTCCTGGTAATTGGTTTTCTAAAATTATAGATTTAGGAGATATCCCTCAAGGGGAAGATGAAGAAGATACTTATTTTGTACTTCAAGAAATTATTAGCCATTTAGTAAAAGAAAATATTATACCTATTATTATAGGAGGAGGTCAAGATTTAACTTATGCCAATTATAGAGCTTACGACCAATTAGAACAATCAGTAAATTTAACTGTTGTAGATACCAAATTTGACTTGGGTACTATTGAGGATGAAATTTCTTCAGTTTCCTATTTGAGCAAAATTGTAATGGAAAAGCCGAGTAATCTATTTAACTATAGTAATATTGGTTATCAAACCTATTTTAATTCTCAAGAAGAAATAGATTTACTTGAAAAATTATATTTTGACATTTATAGATTGGGCGAAATTACAAATGATGTAAAGTTAGTTGAACCTATACTTAGAGATACTGATGTTGTAAGTATTGATATTGGTGCAGTAAGAAGAGCAGAGGCACCAGCAAATAATAATGCTGTACCTAACGGATTTTATGGAGAAGCAATATGTGCTATTTCTAGATATGCAGGTATTAGTGATAAGGTATCTTCGTTTGGTATCTATGAATACAATCCTAAATTAGATGAAAAAGACCAGACGGCACATTTAATTGCCCAAATGATTTGGTATTTTATTGAAGGGTATAACTTCAGAATTAATGAATATCCTTTTGCTTCAAAAACAGCCTATAAAAAATATATTGTACCTATAGATGATACTGTTATTAATTTCTTCAAAAGTAATAAAAGTGACAGATGGTGGATGGAAGTTGAGCATCCGAATAATAAAACTACAAAGCATACGTTAATACCTTGTACGTATCAAGATTATTTGAGAACAGGTAATCAAGTTATTCCCGAAAGATGGTGGAAAACTTTCAGAAAATTAAATTAGTTACACACTAAATAGTATTTTTTCACGTTCTTAAATTGATTCTACGAAATCAAAACCGTTTTTAACTAAAATAGTTTTTACTAAAACAATAATATTGTTCCCATATATTAATGGGATAATAAATTAACATTATGAGAAAAATAACCGTTTATTTTTTACTTGCTGTATTTGCTCTAGCAACCAGTTGTGGGTCTAGTGACAAAGGAGAGCTAACAGGCGTTAGGTCTAAAAAGAAATTTTTCCCAGAAAAACCATTAGGAATGACCTTAATTCAAGGTGGTGCTTTTACTATGGGTAAAACTGAAGAAGATATTGCTGGTGCATTAAATACACCTTCAAGAACAGTAACTGTTAGACCATTTTATATGGATGAAACAGAAATTACTAATAGTGAGTATAGAGAGTTTGTTGTTAGAGTTAGAGACTCTATTGTAAGAACTCAATTAGCAATTTTAGCAGAAGAGCAAGGTTTTGGAGCTGCAAGTGCAGATTTAGATGATACTGCTTCAAGTGGAGGAGACGGAACAGGAATTTCAAAATATAAATTTGCTGAACCTGATACAACAGCCAATGTTTATTATAAATATATGATGGATAATTATGGTAGTTTGGGCGATTTAAACTCACCTACAGAAGGTAAAGCTTTAAACTGGGATCCGAAACTGGTTTGGAATGTTGCTGAATATCCAGATGCAAGTTATGCAGAAGCAATGGATAGTCTATACTTACCAATTACAGAAGTGTTTGATGGTAAAAGAATTATAGATACCAAGAAATTAAATTATTTATATTTTACTTTTGATAGAGAAGGTGCAGCAAGAAATAGTAGTAATAGAAAAGATTTTATTAAAAAGAATGTTGTTGCGGTTTATCCTGATACTACAGTATGGGTAAGAGATTTCAATTACTCTTATAATGACCCAATGCACCAAGATTATTTTTGGCATCAAGCTTATAATGATTATCCAGTTGTTGGTGTAACATGGCAGCAAGCCAAAGCTTTTTGTGACTTTAGAAGTCAAAAGAAAAATAGATATTTAGCCAATAAAAAAAGTGGAGGTAAAGTACCTAATTTTAGGTTGCCAACTGAAGCTGAGTGGGAGTATGCCGCTCGTGGAGGGTTGGAATATGCAAAATATCCATGGGGAGGTCCTTATACCTTGAATGATAGAGGATGTTTCTTAGCAAATTTTAAACCAGCTAGAGGAGATTATGCAGCTGACGGAGCTCTGTATACTATTGAAGCTAAAGAGTTTACACCTAATGATTATGGGCTTTATCAAATGGCAGGAAACGTTTCTGAATGGACAAATACAGCATATAACCCAGTGTCTTATTACTTAGGGTCTACAATGAATCCTAATGTTGATGATGACACGAATAAAAGAAAAGTAATTCGTGGAGGTTCTTGGAAAGATGTAGCTTATTTCTTAGAAGTGAGTACAAGAGATTATGAATATGGCGACTCAGCTAGAAGTTATATCGGTTTCAGAACTGTACAAGACTACATGGGTACAAAAATGAATAATAAAAATTAATTACAATACAATAATAGCATATAATTAAAGTTTAATAACACAGTAAAAATTAATAGAATTAAATTAACCCAATATTAAAATTAACAAAAAAAAAATTAGAAATTATGGCAGGATCACTTAAACAGAAAAAAATCATGAACTTCGTTTATGGTATGGGAGCATCAGTAGTATTAGTAGGTGCGTTATTCAAAATCTTACACTTTAGCATCGGACCTTTAACAGGTGGTGTGATGTTAACAATAGGACTGTTAACAGAAGCAGCAATATTTTTCATCTCTGCATTTGAGCCAGTAGAAGAAGAATTAGACTGGTCTTTAGTATATCCTGAATTAGCAGGAGGTGAAGGCTTAGATAAAATAGCTGGTGGTGGAGACGCTGAAGGTTTATTATCTTCAAAATTAGACACGATGTTAGCTGAAGCAAATCTTGATTCTGAAATGATGAGTAGATTATCTTCTAGTATTCAAAATTTTGCTGGTGCCGCTGAAAATATTGGACCTGCTGCAGATTCAGTTGCTGCAACAAGTAAATATAGTGAGCAATTAACATTGGCTGCTAGTAATATGGAATCTTTAAATAGCTTATATAAAGTGCAATTTGATAGTGCATCGAAACAAGCTGAAATGAGTGAGGCTGTCGCTGAAAACACTGAAAGATTAAAAGATCAAATGGAATCTTTAGCAACTAACTTATCATCACTTAATGGCGTGTATGGAGGTATGTTGTCAGCAATGTCATCAAACAGAGCTAATTAGTATTTTTTAAATCGAACTATTAACTAAAACCTAATTAGAAAAAATGGCAGGAGGCAAATTATCACCAAGGCAGAAAATGATTAACTTAATGTATTTGGTATTTATTGCGATGTTAGCAATGAATATGTCAAAACAAGTGTTATCTGCTTTTGGTATCATGAACGAAAAACTGACAGAAGCAAATGTGTCAGCGGACAATAAAAATGGTGCAACGTATGCTAGTTTAGCTACAAAAGCATCAGATCAACCCGAAAAATTTAGTGACCTAAATAAGGAAGCTAATAATGTAAAGGTTTTATCACAAGATTTCAATGCTTTTATTGAAACTATGAAAGATGAATTGACTGTTAAAGTTGAAGACAAAGGTAATTATGAGTCTATGGACGGTACTGATGCTGGAGATACTTACTTCTTTAAAGGAGAAGAGTACACGGAAAAAGGTAAAGCGTTTGTAGATAAAATTAATAACTTTAGAACTAAAGTAGCAGGAATTTTAAAGAAAGCTCAAAAGAAAAAAGAGTTTACAGGTATTATTTCAAGTTTGAATACTCGTTTTGATACTTCTGATCAGAAATTAGAAGAAGGTACTCAACCATGGTTGAAAAACCGTTATGAAGGTTTTCCTTTAATAACTACGGTTACTAACCTTTCACAAATTCAAGCTGACATTAAAACTACCGAAGCAGAAATGTTAACAGCAATGGTACAAGGTCAATTAGAAAGTGATGTGTCAATGTCAAATTACACCACTATTTTAATTCCTGAATCACCAGCAACTTTACAAGGGGCTAATTTTAAAGGTAAAATAGTATTAGGTCGTTATGACGCTAGTTTAAAACCTACTAAAGTTATTGTAAACGGTAAAGAAATTACAAACATTAAAGATGGTGGAGCTATATTAGAATTTCCAGCAGGTAATGTAGGTGAGAATGAAATTAAAGGTGAATTTATCTTTAAAGAAGGTGATTCTTTAATTAGACTACCTATTCAATCTAAGTATGCTGTAGTTGCTAAACCTAACAGTGCAGTAATCTCAGCAGATAAAATGAATATTGTATATAGAGGTGTTCAAAACCCTATGACAATTTCTATGCCTGGTGTACCAGACAATTCTATTACAGTGGGTAATACACCTGGTTTACGTAAAGTTTCAGGCTTAGGTAAGTATGTGATGAGTCCAGGTAAAGGTAAAACAGTTAAAATTAATGTTACAGGTAAGATGCCTGATGGTACATCTGTAACTTCTGGTCAAATATTTAGAATTAAAAGTATACCAGCACCAATGGCAGCCGTAAGAGGTAACCAATGGGGTACTGTAAAAATGCCTAAAACTTCTTTACAGAAAATGACGATTAGTGCATTAATACCTGACTTTGAATTTGATTTAAAAATCAATGTATCTGGCTTTAGTGTTAAAGTACCAGGTTCTCCAACAGTAATTATTAGAGGTAGAAAATTCAATTCTGCAGCTATAAGAGCTTTAGGTAAAGCAAGAAAAGGCGATATGATTACAATATTTGATGTAAAAGCATCGTTAGCTGGTAACAGTGGTTACTACTTGAGAAAAGTAGGTGGCCTTAATGTACAAATAACAAATTAAAATTAATATTATGAATTTAAGAGGTTTTTTAGTAGTGTGCGTTGCAGTATTGGCAACAAGTTCAATATACGCACAAGCTAACTTGTTAAACGCGACCATTCCTGAAGAAATTGGAATGAAAACTGTTGAACAATTAGCAGCTGATAATGACGGACCATTACCTTACGGTTATATAGATGATAGAGATATCCTTTGGTCTAAAGTTGTTTGGGAATATATTGACTTGAATGAGAAAATCAATTTACCGTTCTACTATCCAATAGACACCAACAACATTAGCTCTAATAGAAGGTCTCTTTATGACACTTTATTAAGAGGCGTTAAAAGTGGAGAAATTGCAGATGTGTATGACGATTCTTATTTCGAAAATAAGTTAACTTATAAAGAAATTCAAGGTCGTATGTCTAGAATTGACACCAGTGATGCTTTGTATGATTTGTTAAATGACGGTGAAACAATTGGAGCTGATCAATATGAAGAGTATGTTGATGTAACTAATTTGACTTCAGGAGATATTACAGGACTTAAAATTAAAGGCGTGTGGTATTTCGATAAGAGACAAGGTGAGTTAAAATACCGATTATTAGGTATTGCACCAGTTGCACCAGATGTTAACTTTATGGATCAAGGTGGTGCAGATGATGAGTTAGTTGAATTGTTTTGGATCTGGTATCCAGGGGCAAGAAATTTAACTCATAGAATGAAAGTTTTCAATAATAAAAATTCAGCTTTCCCAATTTCTTATGATCATTTATTAAATGCACGTCGTTTTGTGGCAAGTATTTATAGAGAAGAAAATATATATGGTAATAGAGATGTTGCTGAATATATAAAAGGAAATGCTTTATTCCAAGTTCTAGAAGCTGATAGACTTAAAGAGGATATTAGAAATAAAGAACTAGATATGTGGAATTATTAAAAAGATCACCATAGTATATCTAAAAAACTTCTACTCTTTATTGAGTAGGAGTTTTTTTTTATCAAAAATTTACATGCGTATTAACACTTGAAAATCAATAAAATTTTAAAAACAGTAGTGTTAGGAATGTCCCCTTGAGGGGACTTTAGGGGTGTTAATCCGATTTAACTTGGTTATTTTGTAGTTGTTTTCTGTTCAAGTCAATAATAGGTTTTTACTTTTTATAATTACCTTTGCTTTATGAATGTAGATTATATTATTGTAGGTTTAGGTTTGGCAGGTTTAGCTTTTGCAGAAGAATTAGAACGGAATCATAAATCTTTTGTGGTGTTTGAAGACAACTCTCAAAATTCATCATTAGTTGCTGGTGGAGTTTATAACCCTGTAATTTTAAAGCGTTTTACTCCTGTTTGGGATGCTTTAGATCAATTGAAAATAGCAATTCCTTTTTATAAATCTTTAGAAGAGAAGTTGAGTACTCAATTTAATTTTCCAATTGATATTTATAGAATTTTCACCTCTGTTGAAGAACAGAATAATTGGTTCAATGCTTGTGATAAGCCATTTTTTGAAGATTATATGATTGCTGAGGTCATTAAAAACACCAATCAATATATAAATGCACCTTTTGATTTTGGTCAAATTACCAATACTGGTAAAATAGACACTAAAGTCTTATTAGAATCGTACCGTAATTATCTTAATAATAAGAGTCAATTGATAAACGAAAGTTTTGATTATACAACACTTCAGTTGCAAAATGAATCTATCACCTATAAAAAAATTAATGCGAAACAGCTGGTGTTTTGTGAAGGATATGGCGTAGTAAAAAACCCTTATTTTAAAGACATCCCTTTAAAAGAAGCCAAAGGAGAATTATTGACCATTTATGCTCCTGAGTTAAAATTGGATGTAATTATTAAATCTTCAATTTTTATTATGCCTTTAGGAGATGATCATTACAAAATAGGAGCTACCTTTAATTGGACAGACAAAACCTTAATACCTACAGAAGAAGCCAAAGAAGAATTGTTGTCTAAGCTTAATAAAATAATGACAGTACCCTATAAAGTCGTTGGACAGTCGGCGGGTATTCGCCCAACGGTAAAAGATAGGCGACCTATATTAGGTAGGCATGCTCAATACAAACAATTGTCAATTTTAAATGGATTAGGAACAAGAGGAGTGATGTTAGCTCCGAAACTAGCAAAACAACTCTACGGGTATTTAGAAAACAATCAAGCTTTAGATGCTATAATTGATCTTAACCGATTTGAAGCTAAAGAACCCCTTTAGGCTTTCCTTTTCACCTCTTTTTTGAGAGGTTGTAACTGCTAAATGCGATTAAGAGTGAGGATTTTTTTATTCTTTATTCGCTAGTTTAATTCCTTCTTCATTTTTGTATTCAGAATCATAATGAATAAAAATATTGCCATAAAGTAATCTAGAAAGTCGTAATGTCAATGGCATAAAAGCTATAAGCATTATGAAAATACCAATAAAAATGCTGAGTAAATCTAGTCTTAGAAGCCAAAGAATAACGAATGTAGTGATGGCACCACCAACTGTTAGTCCGTAAGAAACATACATAGCTCCATAATAAAACCCAGGTTCAATTTCATATTTGAATCCACAGTTAGGACAATACTTATGCATCTTTAAAATATTTTTTAGATGTAAGATATTATTATCTTCAAAAAAATGACCTTCGTTACACTTCGGACATTTATTTTTAATAATACTATAAATTTTTGTTCCTTTTTTTAGCATTTTTATTGTTAAAAATAATGATAGATTTGCAAAGTTAAAATTTTATAAAAACATAGGTGTAGTAAATGCTACATAAAAAAGATAATAAATGCTAAACGCACATAATGTAACGGTTTCTTTTGCAGGAGAAGATTTGTTTTCTGGTATCACTTTTAAGTTAGATGCAGGGAATAGAGTAGGGCTAGTTGGTAAAAACGGAGCAGGTAAATCGACCTTGTTGAAAATAATTGCCAAAGAACAAGAATTTGACAAAGGCACAATGGCCTTAGAAAAAGATATCAACATAGGTTTTTTAAAACAAGATATTGATTTTGTATTAGGGCGAACAGTCTTAGAAGAGTCATATCAGGCGTTTACAGAAATAAAAAAGGTTGAAAAGCAGTTAGAAGAAGTGAATATTGCTTTGGTAGAAAGAACCGATTATGAAAGTGAATCTTACCATCAATTGATGGTAGATTTAAGTGAGTTAACCCATCGTTTTGAGTTGATAGGTGGTTATAATTACCAAGGAGATACTGAAAAAATATTACAAGGACTAGGTTTTAAACGCGAAGATTTTAATCAACTTACTGACACCTTTTCTGGAGGCTGGCGTATGCGGATTGAATTGGCAAAATTATTATTGCAGAATAATGATATTTTATTATTAGATGAGCCTACTAATCACTTAGATATTGAATCTATTATTTGGTTAGAAGAGTTTTTAAAAGGGTATTCAGGGGCTATTATGTTGGTGTCTCACGATAAAATGTTTTTAGACAATGTAACAAACAGAACAATAGA
>Ga0256834_1001023_pt1 | contig 19565 bp, 18 predicted proteins | sample 4281140metaG_FD_190536 | JGI IMG/M metagenome (GOLD analysis project Ga0256834, IMG submission 190536) | Hydrothermal vent microbial communities from East Pacific Rise, Pacific Ocean - 4281-140 | ecosystem: Environmental > Aquatic > Marine > Hydrothermal vents | place: Pacific Ocean: East...
GAAGGCCTATCTCGGCGACGTTGAGGTCGACGAAGGCGGCGACACGATTCAGGTTAAGATAAAGGTCAAGGCCTTTCCCATGAGAAAGGAGACCGTCGTGAAGGCCGTGAGGGAGTGGCTGGAGGAGAAGGAATGAGCGGGAGGGACTACTTCGTCGAGATGGACATCAGGAATGCGGAAGCCTACGAGTTAGCTAATGAGTGGTTCGACGAGGTAGTCTTCACCAAAAAGCTCGTCCTTGACAAAGAGCCGGACTGGGACTCGCTTAAGGAAGAACTCCGAGAACTCAGAAGGACCTACGGAAAGGTCGCGGTTCTGCTCGTAACGAGAAAGCCGAGCCTGATAAGGACCTTTAAAGCGAGAAACCTCAGGGCTCTGCTTTACGTTCAGGGAGGCGACATGAGGGTCAACAGGATGGCCATCGAGGCAAAGGTTGACGCGCTGATAAGTCCCTGGCTCGGTAGGAAGGACTACGGCTTCGATCACACGCTGGCTGGAATGGCCGGCAGGAGGGGCGTCGCGATAGGGTTTTCCCTCTCACCCCTTTTGAGGGCGAACCCCTACGAGAGGGCATTAACGCTCCGCTTCATGGCCAAGGTCTGGGAGTTAACAAAGAAGTACCGCGTTCCGCGCTTCATCACGAGCTCCGCCGAAAGTAAATGGGAGGTTCGTTCTCCGAGGGACTTGATGAGCCTCGGGATAAACATCGGGATGGAGATTCCAGAGGCGAGGGCAAGCCTGAACTTCCACCCGAGGCAAATTCTTGGTAAACTCGAGTAGGTGTTGGCGGTGCTGAAGGTCGAGGTCACCTGCGGGCTTGACGAACGGGAAAAGCTTGAAGAGGTTCTTAAAAAGTGGGGCGTTCCCTTCTACACCGAGGTGGTGAAGGCCAACGGGAAGGGCGCCCTCAAGGTCACGGCCTTCGCGCCGGACTTCGTGATAAACGACCTCGTTGACGAGCTCGTTAAGGTCGTTGACATGAGGAAGGGCCATGCCTCGATAACCTGGTCGCAGGTCAGCGGGCGGTCGGTGCGCTACTCATCCGCCGTCAGGTCCCTTGAGAAGTTCCGGGGCAGATGGAGTATTGCCGACATCGAGGGCCTCATCGAGAGCGCCAATTCACAGGCGAGGGTTGACCCGATTCAGCTGACCCTCGGGGCCGTTGCCTCTATGGTTGCCCTCTTCGGTCTGATTGGCAACAACATCGTGATGATTATCTCCGCGATGCTCCTCTCGCCAATCCTCGGCCCCCTCTACGGCTTCTCGCTCAACGTCGTTATGGGGCGCGGAAGGGACGCCCTAATCGCTGTTTCCTCGATTCTCAAGCTCCTGACGGTTATATTTACCTCGGCCTTCGTCGTCTCCCTCCTCCTGAGGCTCTTCGGCCTCATGCCGGCTGAACCGACGAGGGAAATCCTCATCAGGGGAGATTCTGGGATTGTTTACATCCTCCTCGCGGTTCTCCTCGGCTACGCTGGAGTGGTCGCGATAGTGAGCAGAATTCCGGAGATTCTTGCTGGAGTCTCGATAGCGGCCGCCCTCGTGCCCCCGACAACCGTCGTGGGAATCTCGCTCGCGATGGGCTGGTGGGGCATCTTCTTCGGCTCGCTCCGCCTCACGGTTGAGAACGTCCTCGGCCTGCTCGTGGGTTCCCTACTCGGCCTATACCTTCTCAACGTCTCGCCGAGAAGCTACTACGAGAAGCGGTCCGCAAAGCTCTACACGAGGAGAACGATTGCCGTTCTGGGCATCATGTTGGCGTTCATTGTCCTGCTGGAACTGGCAAAGTAAAAAAAGTCTCAGGGCGTCTCCAGAGCCGGGAAGTAGTCCGGCTCATAATCTTCGAGCTTTCCGTCCAGGTAATCCTCGTAGCCCTTTAAATCGAGCAGGCCGTGACCACTCAGGTTGAAGAGTATGACCTCCTCCTTTCCTTCCTCCTTCGCTTTCAAAGCTCTGTCTATGACGCCCTTTATCGCGTGGGCGCTCTCCGGTGCTGGAATTATACCCTCGGTCTTCGCGAACAGCTCCGCCGCCTGGAAGACCTCGTTCTGGTGGTAAGCGACTGGCCTGACTATCCCGTGGTTTATGAGGATGCTCAGCGTCGGGGCTAAACCGTGGTAGCGAAGCCCTCCAGCGTGAATCGGCGGGACGTAGTAGGTGTGGCCGAGGGTGTGCATCTTCATCTTTGGAGTGTATCCGCCTGAGTCGCCGAAGTCGTACTTGTAGACACCACGCGTCATGCTCGGAGCTGCTTTCGGCTCGACCGCTATGAACTCGTACTCTTTTTTACCGCTCAGGACGTCCCTCACGAAGGGATACGCTAACCCGGCGAAGTTGCTCCCACCCCCTACACAGCCAATTATAACGTCCGGCTCCTCGAACTCCTTCATCTGCTCCTGAGCTTCGAGTCCGATGACGGTCTGGTGCATGAGCACGTGGTTGAGAACGCTCCCGAGGGCGTAGCGGGCTTTTTCGTCCCTCAAAACGTCTTCAATCGCCTCGCTTATCGCTATTCCCAGCCCTCCGGGGTGGTTGGGGTCCTCGCTCAGGAACTTCCGACCTATCTCGGTTCTGTCGCTTGGACTTGGGTAGATTTCGGCCCCGTAGAGGCGCATTATCGTCTTCCTGTAGGGCTTCTGCTGATAGCTGGCGCGCGCCATGTAAACGCGAACTTTTAACCCAAGCAGGGCACCGGCCAGGCTCAAAGCGGTTCCCCACTGGCCGGCCCCGGTCTCGGTAACGAGCCTCTCTATCCCCTGCTCCTTTGCGTAGTAGGCCTGGGCTAAAGCGGTGTTTATCTTGTGGCTCCCCGTTACGGTGGCACCCTCGTACTTGAAGTAAATCCTCGCCGGTGTGTCGAGGGCTTTCTCAAGGTTCGTCGCCCTGAAAAGCGGTGTTGGCCTGCCTATCTTGGCGTAGAGCTCACGGACCTTCTTTGGAATCTCGATGTACCTTTCCGTGCTCATCTCCTGCTTCACAAGCTCCTCCGCGAAAATCCTCAACAGCTTCTCCGGCCTCATCGGCTCGTCGGTTTCCGGGTCGAGGGGCGGAGCTAAGGGCTCCGGGAGGTCGGTCAGTATGTTGTACCACCTCTTTGGTATCTTCGAATCGGGCAGAACGGCTTTCATTCCAACACCTCCTCCAATTCCTTTAATCCGTTTGGAGAAAGGACGTCCCAAAGGATGAGGGAATAAGAGCGTGAGGACTAAACCGGAGTGTTTAGATGACAGAACGGCGCGGCCAAAAGCAATCCCTCCTCAGCTCAGCGCCAAAAACAATCCCGCCTAACCGCTATGCCAGAGCTCGAGAAGCGACTTTCAAAGCCAAAAACAATCACTCCTGACCATCATGGCGCATCGTAGTGCAGATGATTTTGGAGTTTATATCTTTTTTGGAAAAACGACCGGCACAAAGACGAAAACAGCGAAATTTTTGCCGGTTTTCCCGTCTAAATGTTAAGCTTACCTAACCCTCGGGCCGGAGAGGATTCCAAGGACCTCATCAACGTCTGCCTTTCTGCCCTTCAGAACGATGAGTGCCTTGTACTGACCGGCATCGCTCTCGAGGAACCTAAGGTCCCTGTCTTTTTTCTTCAGGAGGTATTCGGCATACTTTACCTCGCTCTCATTTGAGTACACGAGGATGAGTACCAGAACCCCGTCCCCCACTTTTATCTCGAAGGAGAACTTTGCGAGGTACCAGTCGGGCAGTGGCCCCTCCCAGGTTGCCTGGCCTATGGTGATGTTGTACTTCATAAGTTCGCTTCCAAGCGAAAGTGCGAGGGCTTCGGCGGCTTTCCACGGGCTTGGAGATGAAATCAAAGTGCCGCTCTTCGGTCTTCCGCAGAGCCACATCCTGCCGGTTGCGTTGAGGACGTCGTCGTAGGAACCCCTCAGGGCGAGAAACCTTGAACCGTTGTAGGCTATGTAATACGTCCTGTTCTTCGACTCCCAGAGGCTCCACTGGCAGGTTACCCTGCTCCAGTTGCCTTGGCTCATTGAGTAGCCGATGTTCTGGAGCTGCCCCATGACCTTCCCGTAGAGGGCACTTGCGTTTTTAGACGTCAGGCTGAGAACCTCAACGCTTCCGTTTTTCTGCCAGCTCATGTTGATGAGCACCGGGGGGTCGTTGTATCCCCACATCTTTGGCCTTGGCACGGGTTTGATGTAGTAGTAATCCCAGTACACGACCCCGAGGATGACCGCAACGGCCAGGACCACAGCTAACAGCCGCTTCACGGCAACCACCTCACGCTATCTCCGTCTGCTCGTAGGGGGTCTCCCCTCTCCTGTGCTTCACGAGCTGGGAGTAGAAGAACTCCTTAAGCTCCGGGGACATTCCATCGTCGAGGAGCAGGTCCGCCTTGCCTCTGTAGTCCTTCTCGGCCTTTGTTATAAGGAGGGCTATCTTGGGGGTCAGGTGTTCGAGGAGTGCCTTTGCGACCTCCGCGTACTCCTCGTCGTCAAGCTCCTCGTCGCTCTCAATCGCTATGTACACTATAAATCCCTTCATCTGAACGGCCAGCACGGTTTCAATTTCCGTAACTTCGAAGAACGAGAAGTTGTAGCCTTCCCTCTCGGCCCGGGCTATGAGGACTCCCTTTATTGAGAGCGTGACGGGCTTATCGTTGATTTCAAAGATTAGGTCTTCGGCGAATTCTCTCTTCGCCAGGGTGTACAGCTCGCTCAGGGGCATGTTGGGGGTTATCTTGAGTTCCGATAAAAGACTTTTGGAACAGGTTTATAACTTCAGTGTCATCAACTAAATCGGTGGTGTTATGAGGGTCGTTCGCTTCGGTGTTTCGGTTCCCGAGGAGTTGCTCGAAAAGTTCGACAGAATAATTGAGGAGAAGGGCTACGTCAACAGGAGCGAGGCAATAAGGGACCTCATGAGGGACTTCATAATCCGAAACGAGTGGGAGATGGGAGATACTGAAGTTGCCGGAACCATAACGATGCTCTACAACCACGACGAGGCGGACGTCGTCAAGGAGCTCCTCGACCTACAGCACGAGTACCTTGAAGAAATTGTTTCCAGCATTCACGTCCACATGGACGAGCACAACTGCCTTGAGGTCGTCATAGTCAAGGGAAAGGCGAGCAGGATAAAGGAGATAGCAGACCGGCTACTGAGCCTCAAGGGAGTGAAGCACGGCAAGCTTGTCATGACTGGAACCGGGAAGGAGCTGGTTTAACCGACCACCTCCACTATTTCTCCACCTCCCGGAGGCAGAATCGCGTTCAAGTCCTCCTCGCGAACCTTGTAGCCCCACTTCTCAAGGATTCCGCGTATCTTCTTGACGAGCTCTCCCTTCTTGAGCCTGCCGGGCCTTATGACGATGTACCTGTTCGTGTGGGCCTTAATCGCGTCAAGGGGCGCGCAGACGACGTAGTCCTCCCCCTCGTAGTTTATGACTCCCACCGCCAGCCTGAGCGGTAGTCCCCTAAGCCAATTCCTCTTCCCGTAGACCATGAAGGCGCCCTTGCCGAGGTACTCACCGCTGGGAGCCTGTTTAGTCACCTGATTTGGATACGCCCAGTAGGCGTCTCCACTGTAAAGCCCCTGACTCCACGCCCTGCTCATCGAGACGGCGAACTGGCAGGCCTCGAAGATGGTCTTCTCTCCGGCTTTCTGCCCGTCCTTGATGACGACGTGTGGCGCTCCGTAAACATCTGCATGGCAGTAGAGGTCGTTCTCGGTCATGTGCTTCTTTACGAGAACCTCGTTGGTGCTCGCGTCCTTTCCAGCCAGTACAAGAAAGCCCTCGCTCGAAACGAACCAGCGGAACTTCTCAAACCACTTTCTCCTGCTCCTCTCCACCCTCCTAACGTTGAGTTCCTTCTTCATCTCCTCCTCGATGAGCTTCTCGACCTCGTCGAGCTTGCGCTTCGTGTCCTCGTAGGCCTTCAGGGCACCCTCATACTTGTGACGGAACTTCTTGGCGTTCTCGTAGTAGAGCTCGGCGTTCTCGCCTACGCTTTTGTTTAAATAAAGCTTGACCTTCTTTCCATCGAGCTCAATCGTTACGGCCTTATCCTTCGGGTCGATGGATTTTACCATGAGTGCAACTCTGTTGCCCTCTTTTTTGCCTGCCTCTATTCTCCTTTTGAACTCCTCCCAGCCGAGCTTTTCCGTTGCCTTCCTGAACTCGTCCAAAAGCCGTTCAACCATCGCGTAGTTCGCGTAGATTAAATTCCCTATTTCTTGGTTCTCGTTCATGGCCCTCTCGAAGCCCTTGAGCATCTCCTCCTGCTTCCTCAGCGTCGCCAGTAGCTGTCTCTTCTTGCTTTCGAGCTTTTTTGTCCTCTCGATTTTGGCCTTCTCGATTGTGAGCTTACCAAAGTATTCATCGAGGGCCTCGCTGAACGTTTTAAAATAGTGCTTCTCAAGTCCCTCGTAGATTCTCAGCTCGATTGGGACGACGTCGTGCATGTTGCCGTCCTTGTAGACGATGTTCGGTTTCGGCTCGTCGTTGAAAGTTTTCATCATCGCCTCGTAGACCTTCCTCAAATCCTCGTCGCTCAGTTCCTTCACGGGGGTGGTTTTCTCGAAGCCGGCCCTTATGGAAATCTCCTCCGCGTACATTCCGCCCATGTTGAGCTTCCTCGCCAGGGCTCTGACGAGCTCAAGGTTTTCGTCCTCCCGCATAAGCTCAAGGAAGCGCTCGAAGGAAACCTCCAACGGGTTTTCACGGGCTGGCGGGAACTTGTACTCTGCCTTCGGCTTTATCGTCCTGTCCTTGTACTCTTCGTAGCGGAGAGCTGCCACAATCCTGTTCTCAGAATCAACGAGGATTATGTTCCCCCTCCTGAAGAGCTCGCCGATGAGCGTGTAGTCGCCGACACGAACCTTGACAATCCTGTCGAACTGGTGTTGCTCTATCGCGTCTATAAAGCCTCCGCCCAGGTGCTTTCTGAGGAGCATGGTGAAGCTCGAAGGCTGTTTCGGCGCCTCCTTGACGTAGCTCGTTAAATGAAACCTCTTTCCAGCCTGGAGGATTAAATCCGCTCTCCCCTCCTTCGTGCGGAGCTTAATCCTAATCTCGTCCCCGTCGTGGTAGACCTTGTCAACGCGAGAGCCAACGAGCCATTGAAGCTCCCTCACAACGTAGCGTATGTCAACGGAACTCATCTCCTCCTTCATTCTCCCACCTGAAAAAGAGTAGAGGGCTGGGGTTAAAAGGTTAAAGCCTGAGGGCGAGTATGAGAAGGGCGCCCGCTATGGCCATTGCGGCCTTAATGGCGTCGCCTCTTTCCCCTGTCAGGGCCTCGGTGAACAATCCAAAGGCCAGCCCCACGACACCAATGTCGTACACTATGTAGCCGAGCTTTGTAAAGCCGCCTATCGGCGCACTCAGAACGGAAAGTATCGCTCCCAGGAGAACAACCGCCAGCGCCCCTGCAACGAAACCGCTCTCCGCTCCTTTGACCTCCATGGCGTTCACCGTCCATAGTTGTCTTTTCGCTCTAAAACATTTACCCATGGACATAATTGAACCCGGGCACAGCCCTGTTCCGAATAAGGTTAAATACGATGAGGCTTAAACACCTCCGGTGATACAGGTGAAAGGCTACCTCACTTTCGTCCTCCACACTCATCTGCCCTACGTCAGGAGGCATGGCAGGTGGCCCTTCGGCGAGGAGTGGCTCTACGAGGCGATGAGCGAGAGCTACCTCCCTTTGCTCATGGAGTTCGAGCGCTTGAGGGGCTCCCTCAACTTCCAGCTCGTCGTGAACATAACGCCCGTCCTGATGGAGCAGCTGGCCGACGACTACATCAAGGCCGAGTTCGAGAAGTATCTCTTGAGGAAAATCGAAAGAACAAGGGAGGACCTCGAATCTGGCAAATACCCCGAGAAGCCCGTTAAAGAAGTCCTCCGCCACTTCGAGCGCGTTTACTCCTACTGGAAGGCCATAAACGGCGACGTAATCGGCAAGTTCCGGGAGCTCCAAGAGGGAGGCTACATTGAAATCATAACCTCTCCCGCGACACACGCCTACCTGCCCCTTCTTCTAAGAGATGAGTCGATACGCTCCCAGATAGCCAACGGAGTGGCGACCTACGAGAAGCACTTCGGAAAGAGGCCAAGGGGAATGTGGGTTTCCGAGTGCGCCTACCGGCCGAGTGGCGAGTGGAAGCTCCCCGGCGGAAGAACCGTCGAGAGGAAGGGGATAGAGAAGTTCCTCGAGGAGTTCGGAATCGAGTACTTCTTCGTTGAGAGCAACCTCGTTGATAACGGACCGGTGGGCGACTCCTACGGCGCCCCGGTTCCCGCAGGTTCCCTCGCAACGCTCAGGCCCTACTGGGTCAAGGGGTCAAACGTCGCAATCTTTGCCAGAAACCGCGAGACGGGCCATCAGGTCTGGAGCGCCCACTACGGCTACCCCGGCGACTTCTATTACCGGGAGTTCCACAGGAAGGCCGAGCGGAGCGGCAACCAGTACTGGCGTGTAACCGGTAAGGACGTTGATTTGGGCGAGAAGGACTTCTACGACCCCGAGAAGGCCCTTGAGCGGGTCGAAGAGCACGCGAGGCACTTCGTTTCCCTCGTCGAGAACCTGCTCGCGAGGTTCGAGGAGGAAACCGGTGAGAAGGGGATAATCGTTGCCCCCTACGACACCGAGCTGTTCGGCCACTGGTGGTACGAGGGAGTTAAGTGGCTTGGCAGGGTTCTTGAGCTTCTTGCCGAGAGGGGAATCAAAACGACGACGCTTTCGGCCTTTCTCTCGAACTACTCCGGCGAGAGGCTTGAGGTTGAACTGCCAGAGGGCTCGTGGGGCGCCAACGCGGACCATTCAACGTGGTGGAACGAGGAAACCGAGTGGACGTGGGAGGAAATTTACCGCGCGGAAGAGCGTATGGTCGCGCTGGCGAGCCGGTTTTATGGAAAGGATAAGCTCGGCGACAGGGCGATAGAACAGCTCGCGAGGGAGCTTCTAATCCTCGAGGCGAGCGACTGGCAGTTCCTCATAACGACGGGCCAGGCTAAGGCCTACGCGGAAAGGCGCGTTCTGCTCCACAGCAGGGACTTCCACAGGCTTGCCAACGAGGTCGTCAAATACTTCAACACTGGCGAGATGGACGTTTCGCTCCTTGAGGAGCTTGAGAAGCGCGACAACCCCTTCAGGCCGGTGATAGTTGCCCACTACGTCAGCGACAGCCCTCCAGAGCTGGAGGAGTTCGTCGAACCGCCGGAGGTCCCGCCTGAGGGGGAATCCACCGCGGGGACTCCATATGAGATTGAAGTTTCCGCCGGGGAGCGGGCTGAAGAGACCGGAAACGGGGGCAGTTCTGGAGGGGAAGCCGTTGAAACTCCAGATGTCAGAGAGGGGCGGAAAGAACGGGCGGAGAGGTTCTACGCGAGTTCGCTCGCCTTCGTGAAGAGAAGGAAACCGAAGGTTCCCCTCGCGAAGAGGATTGACACGAGGCTGGTGAAGAGGGTTGAGAGCGTTGAAAAGCCTAAGAAGCCGGAGACCAAGAAGAAACGCGCGCCGAAGCTTAAACGCCTCATAGACGTCAAGGGCATCGGTCCCAAAACCCTTGCGAGGCTTAACAGGGCTGGGATAAAGACGCCCGAAGATTTACTTCGCGCGGACCTTGAGGAGCTCGCGAGGAAGAGCGGAATCTCGATAAAAAGGTTGAGAAGGTTCGTGGAGCAGCTCTAGAGGAATGCATGGCGGTGCTTGTAGAGCAGGTATAGGCCGTAGATTATCAGGTAGAGTTCAACCGCGCTCAGAATCACCATGAAGATGAGCCACCCTTCGACGAAGCTCGGACTTTTGTGTATTATCTCTGCTATTTTATCGATGGCTCCGGGCGTTGTAAGCTGTTTCCAGCCGTAGGTTAGTCCCATGACGCCCTGGATTATGGGAATTGGGGCCGCCGAATACGCGAGCAGAAGTCCCAGGTAGCCCCTCCTCTGAAGGGAGAGCATCGAGAGTATTATTGGAATCGCAAGGATTAGGGCCGTTACGGCCATTATCTGGCTCATATAAACGCCTACGAGCAGGAAAAACGCCGTCATTCCAAAGATGTACGTTCTGTACGCCCTCTTGAGGGCTTTGAGCATGTCGGGGTCAAAGTCGTAGACGGCTGACTTGGAGTATAGGTTCATCTTCCTAACCCTCTCCATGAATTCCTTTTTGCCGCCTTTTTCGATGCCCCTGTCTGTGCTCATGGCCTTGAGCTCCCTGGCCTTCTTGTAGAAGAACTCCGCAAGCTCGACGTTGTCATTCTTTACGTTCTTTGAGAGCCTTCTGAAGTTCTCCGCCGCTTCCCTCAGGAGGGAGATTACCTTTCCCTTCTCCTTTTCGCTGAGGACCGTAAGTCTCTCAACGTTGGATACCGTTGCTTCGAGAACCTCCGCGGTGTCCTCAAGAATGCTCGGACTCTTCACGATTATCCCTCCAAAACTAAAAAAAGAAGGGAGATTTAAGACCCTTGCCCCTGCTTCTCGGCTTCGAGGAGCTTTCCTATGCTCCAGAACATCATTGCAAGGATAATAAGCCACGCTATTGCCATGTAGATTACCCAGCTTCCCATCTTCACCACCTCAGAGCTTGATTAGGACCTCGTTCCTTGCTATCTCCTCGCCGTACTTCTTCTTGATGGCGAAGTACGTTTCTATTGCTCCGATGATGAACATTATGATTATCACTGCCCCAACTGTCGGTGGAATTCCTCCGCTGACGAAGCCCTTGAACGTTCCGACCAGCGGAATCAGCAGGAAGATTGGCGCTATTATGAGGGTAATCCACTTGTAAACCGTTGGAACCCTGATGTAGGCTCCCTTGTGAAGCTCCTCCCAGAAGTTGCTGGGCTTGAAGAGGTACACCGCGACGATGATGTCGAGCAACGCCAGCAGCGTCAGCTGGAAGCTAATCCAGTTGTCGAGCGGGGTGACGTACTTGTCGAGGCCGATGTAGATGACCGGCAGGCCGAGTATGAAGTATATCAGCAGCACGAGCCACGTGCCTATGCTCCTCTTGATGTTGAGGTCCTCCTCGAAGAGTGCAACCAAGTAGTTGTACATTGCTATCGCCGAAGTCCAGCCCGCGAACCACAGCAGGAGGAACCACAGCGCTCCGAAGAACCTTCCAATCTGGCCCATGCTGACGAAGACGTTGGGCAGGCTGGTGTAGGCGAAACCGAGACCGAACTTCTGTCCAATCCACGCGAGTGCGGCGTTCTTACCCTGGGCCAGAACGTCGGGCGGAACAATCTTCGGGGCGTAGGCGGTGGCCAGCGGGATGGCGAGGGAACCACCGAGGATGACCTCTGCGAACTCGTTCAGCGAAACGGTTGCTATACCTGAAAGAGCGACGTCATCGTTGGGACCGAGGTAGCTCGCGTAGTTCTGTATGATACCCATACCGAGGGATAGCGTGAAGAATATCTGTCCAGCGGCTGCGAGCATGACCGTTGCGAAGTGCGCCTTAAGGTACGCCCAGTTCGGGGTCCAGATGAAGGCGAATCCATCGATGGTGCTCCAGTTGGGGTTTATCGGGGAGCCGAGGACGAAGACGTAGCCGACCATTATGATTGCGAAGATGTAGAGCAACGGCATCATGACCTTGACCCACTTCTCGATACCCTTGCTGACACCCCTTCCCACGGCTATGGCTATGGTGACTATTGTTATGCCCCAGAAGAGGAACACCTCAGCGTGGTTTGACAGGTAGTTGCTGAAGAACTGTCCGGTGTTCTTTCCGTAGTATGCCCCGGTGATGCTGAACCACGTGTACGCGGCAGACCAGCCGATTAAGTGCAGGTAGTAGCTGTTGAGCAGTGTAACACCGGCAAAAGCGACCATACCGCTGATGACTCCCATTACCAGGGCGCTTCTGGGCTTGAGGCTTTCCCTCGCCATGAGGTAGTAGCTCGGACCGAGCGTTCCGTGACCGTATTTACCGCCGTACCTTCCTGCAACCCACTCAACCCACATTATTGGTATTCCGAGGAGGAACAGCGCCAGGAAGTAGGGCACCATGAAGGCGCCGCCGCCGTGCTGGGCGACCTGGGTTGGGAACCTAACGAAGTTACCAAGACCAACGGCGTTTCCAGCCATTGCCAAAATCAAACCAATCTTGGTCGCCCATTGGTCCCTCTGCTGCTCCATCAATACCCACCTCCGTACCTACCTGTATCTAACACCAATACAATGCCCTAAGGAGGGGCATTACGTATAGAAGACGACACCCTATAAAAAGCTTTTTGAGGAGAGTTTTCGACGAAAGCCGATTTACGTAGCGGTAAAACATTGGAATCTCTCCTCTCGTCATTTTTTCAGTCCCTTGGCGACAACTTCCCAGAATGTTGAATTTATGACAAATAGTTTTAAAACATAACCGACGGTATAACAACTTTTATAGGTGAATGATATTTCACAAAAGGTTTTTAACGATGGTTAAAATACTCCAATGGCCCGATGATTGGAAGGTGAGTGAGCTGACGGGTGATGACCGACTTCTCGCTGAGGGCCTCTCCGTTTGCATTTCATTGATGCGTTATGATGTTCATCAATGTTCAGAAAATTTTGAATGCACATAACTTCTTTTAGCCGAAAATTTCGGGAAAACTTTTTATTTCCTCGAAAATTTGAGATGCTAACTTTTTGTTGAAAACTAAGCCTTCTGCGGCCTTTTTCCGAAAGGTTTATATACGCAAAGGACGTAACCCGTATCGCAGATTACCGAAACCCGAGGTGATAGGAATGGTCGAAGTCGACCCCTTTGAGATTGCCGTTAAGCAGCTCGAGAGGGCTGCCCAGTACATGGACATTAGTGAGGAGGCCCTTGAGTTCCTAAAGAGGCCCATGAGGATTCTCGAGGTTAGCATTCCGGTCGAGATGGACGACGGTTCTGTTAAGGTCTTCACCGGCTTCCGCGTTCAGTACAACTGGGCCAGGGGCCCGACAAAGGGTGGTATAAGGTGGCACCCGGCCGAGACACTCGGAACCGTTAAGGCCCTTGCCGCCTGGATGACCTGGAAGACCGCCGTTATGGACCTGCCCTACGGTGGCGGTAAGGGTGGAGTTATCGTTGACCCGAAGAAGCTCTCCGACAGGGAGAAGGAGAGGCTCGCCCGCGGCTACATAAGGGCAATCTACGACATCATCAGCCCGTGGACCGACATTCCGGCTCCCGACGTCTACACCAACCCGCAGATTATGGCCTGGATGATGGACGAGTACGAGGCCATCAGCAGGAGGAAGGTCCCGAGCTTCGGAATCATCACCGGTAAGCCACCGGGAGTTGGCGGTATCGTCGCGAGGATGGACGCCACCGCTCGCGGTGCCAGCTACACCGTCCGCGAGGCCGCGAAGGCCCTTGGCTGGGACAGCCTCAAGGGCAAGACCATCGCCATCCAGGGTTACGGTAACGCCGGCTATTACATGGCCAAGATAATGAGCGAGGAGTACGGCATGAAGGTCGTCGCCGTCAGCGACAGCAAGGGCGGCATCTACAACCCGGATGGGCTCAACGCCGACGAGGTCCTCAAGTGGAAGCAGGAGCACGGCTCAGTTAAGGACTTCCCAGGCGCGACCAACATTACCAACGAGGAACTCCTTGAGCTTGACGTCGACGTCCTCGCTCCTGCAGCAATCGAGGAGGTCATCACCAAGGACAACGCCGACAGGATTAAGGCCAAGATTGTCGCCGAGCTTGCCAACGGTCCGACCACCCCGGAGGCAGATGAGATACTCTACGAGAAGGGCGTCCTCATCATACCGGACTTCCTCTGCAACGCCGGTGGTGTCACCGTCAGCTACTTCGAGTGGGTCCAGAACATAACCGGCGACTACTGGGACGTCGAGACAACTAGGGCCAAGCTCGACAAGAAGATGACCAAGGCTTTCTGGGACGTCTACAACACCCACAAGGAGAAGAACATCAACATGCGTGACGCCGCCTACGTTGTGGCCGTCCAGAGGGTCTACGACGCCATGAAGTGGCGCGGATGGGTCAAGAAGTGATTTCTTTTCCCTTCCTTTCCTTCTCAATTCTCCCTTCGGTTCTTGAAAGTAGGTTTGTTGAATAATAAGAAGAGACTAAAAGAAGGTCAGCCCTTTGTCCAGTAGTCCTTCTCCTCGACCATCGCCCTTATCATATCGTCCTCGTCCCTGAACATCGTCCGCCTTGATGGGTTCTGCATGCCGTAGAACTCCATGAACGGGCTGGGTCTCCTTTTGAAGGGGTAGTAGAGGTATATCGCCGCAAGCGTCCTGTATGCTTCTGCCATCTCGCTGACGACTCCCGCTGAAACGCCCTCGGCGTAGTGGTAGACCGCTATCGCTTTGCTCACGCCAACGAGGTTGAAGTCCCTCTCCACGAGCTGTCTCCTCAGTATCTCGGTGGCCTGCTCTATGTCCTCTCTCTCAAGCTCGTCCACTTCATCTCCGTCAAGGAGGTGCTTTATCCTGATTTTCTTCACGTTTGGATTCTTGGCCACTTGATTGTCGTACTCAGCCACGACCCACCAGTCGTCTAAAGCCCCGGGGTCGAGAACGGTAAAGTGCTCGCTCAGCTTGGTGTAGAACCCCCTGACGCGGGTGTAGTACTCCTCCTCGTGGCCGGTCATCGGGTAGCTGAGGTACACGAGGGGCTTCTCCTTCTCCCTGAATATCAGGTCGAGGAAGACCTCCGGCGGGTGCCTTATGCCGAACTGGAGGACGTACCGGACGTTTATTCCCTCCTTCTTGAGTTCGTGTATCAGGGTCTTGACGTGGTTTATGGCATCTTCACGCCACATGACGAGGGTGGTCAGCTTTATGTTGTCCGGGTCGTTACCGAAGCGTTCGAACCAGTCCGGGTCATTGATTATCCTCCTTCTTACCGAGAGCACGTCGTCGAGGACTATTATCACCCTGTTGGGCTTGAGGAGCTTGAGGTTGCTGAGTGTAAAACCTATAACGCTTCCGCTCCCCCAGCGGAAGAGGCTCGGTGTCGAAACGAGGTGGAACCTTTTGTCGCTCTCCTCTATCTCGGCCCGAATCCTCTCAAAGGCCTCGTCGCGGATTTCGTTCATCAGGTCTTGATGGCTTATCGCAAAGTCTAGGACGTTCTTCCGGGTTATCTTTACACCCTTCTCTTTTCCAACTTCCCTGAGATACTCGAAGACGTGGTAGTAGGCGTAGCTTTTCTCCCCAGCATTCTTTAGGGCTTCACTGACGTATTCATCCCTTCCGTTGAGGGGTGGACCGGTTAGGAGTATTACTTCGCCTCTCATATTGTATCACTGGAGTAACTTCGACGAAACCTTTAAATACCCTTTCCCCAAGCCCGATTCAGGATTCTTCTATTCTAACAATCTCAAGGGGTGTTGTAGTTGGTCGAGAAGCTGAAGGGGACCACTACCGTCGGCGTAGTCTGTCGGGACGGAGTAGTGCTAGCGGCCGACAGGAGGGCATCGCTCGGCAACATGGTGCTTTCAGAGGGAGTAACCAAGGTGTTCCAGATAGACGAGCACCTCGCCTTGGCAGGGGCTGGAAGCGTTGGGGACATACTGAGCATTGTCAGGCTTCTCCGCGCTGAAGCAAAGCTTTACAGGGCGAGGGTTGGAAGGGAGATGAGCGTTAAGGCGCTGGCGACGCTCACGGCGAACATACTTCACGGAAGCCGCTTCATGCCTTACTTCGGCTGGTTTCTGATTGCCGGCTACGACGAGAAGCCGGGGCTGTTCTCAATAGACATGGCTGGTGGTGTAACCGAGGACAGGTTTACAGCCGCCGGCTCGGGGATGGAGTTCGCCTTCTCGGTCCTTGAGGAGAACTACCGCGATGACCTCTCCTTGGAGGATGGAATAAGGCTCGCCCTGAAGGCGATAAAGGTCGCAACAAGGAGGGACGTTTTCACCGGGGGTGGTGTTACCCTAGTTACCGTGACGGAGAAAGGCTACCGCGAGTGGAGCGAGGAGGAACTCAAAGCACTGTTCTGAGGTGATGGCGTTGATTCGAAGGGAAACCCACGTTGACGAGATACTCAAGGAGATTCGAGAGGTTATAGCCCAGATGGTTCCACCGAACGCGAGGATAACAGACGTTGAGTTCGAAGGGCCGGAGCTCGTAATCTACACCAAGAACCCGGAGGCAATAATGAAGGATGGGGAGCTCATCAGAAATCTCGCAAAGGTTCTTAAAAAGAGAATAAGCGTTCGTCCTGACCCCGACATTTTGCTCCCGCCGGAGAAGGCCGAAGAGATGATTAAAGAGCTGGTTCCCAGTGAGGCGGAAATAACGAACATAAGCTTCGACCCCTCCGTCGGCGAGGTTCTCATAGAGGCCAAGAAGCCCGGTCTCGTCATCGGTAAGAACGGCGAGACGCTTCGCCTAATCACGCAGAAGGTCCACTGGGCACCGAGGGTCGTCAGAACTCCTCCGCTCCAGAGCCAGACAATTTACTCGATAAGGCAGATTCTCCAGACAGAGAGCAAGGACAGGAGGAGGTTCCTGAGGCACGTCGGTAGGAACATCTACCGCAAGTCCGAATACAAGAGCAGGTGGATTAGGATTACCGGGTTGGGTGGCTTCCGCGAGGTTGGAAGGAGTGCCCTCTTGGTTCAGACCGATGAAAGCTACGTTCTCGTTGATTTCGGTGTGAACATAGCCGCGATGAAAGACCCGCTCAAAGCCTTCCCGCACTTCGACGCTCCAGAATTCCGCTACGTCCTCGACGAGGGCCTTCTCGACGCGATAATCATAACCCACGCTCACCTCGACCACAGCGGAATGCTCCCGTACCTCTTCCGCTACAAGCTCTTTGACGGGCCGATTTACACAACTCCCCCAACGAGGGATTTGATGACCCTCCTCCAGCAGGACTTCATTGAGATTCAGCACATGAACGGCCTCGAACCGCTGTACAGGCCCAGGGACATAAAGGAGGTCATAAAGCACACCATAACCCTTGACTACGGAGAGGTCCGCGACATAGCCCCTGACATAAGGCTGACCCTTCACAACGCCGGGCATATACTCGGCTCGGCAATAGTTCACCTCCACATCGGCAACGGGCTTCACAACATAGCGGTAACCGGCGACTTCAAGTTCATCCCGACGAGGCTCTTCGAGCCGGCAGTAAGCAGGTTCCCGCGCCTTGAGACCCTCGTTATGGAGTCCACCTACGGCGGAAGCAACGACTACCAGATGCCCCGTGAGGAGGCCGAGAAGAAGCTCATAGAGGTCATAAGGGAAACAATCAAGCGCGGCGGAAAGGTTCTCATCCCGGCGATGGCAGTCGGTAGGGCGCAGGAGATAATGATGGTTCTCGAAGAGTACGCGCGCGTTGGAGGTATAGAGGTTCCGATTTACCTCGACGGAATGATTTGGGAAGCGACGGCAATCCACACGGCTTACCCGGAGTACCTCAGCAAGAGCCTCCGCGAGCAGATACTCCACGAGGGCTACAACCCGTTCCTCAACCCCATATTCAAGAGCGTTGCCAACTCGCGCGAGAGGCAGGACATCATCGACAGCGGAGAACCCGCGATAATCATAGCTACCTCGGGCATGCTCGTCGGCGGACCGAGCGTCGAGTACTTCAAGCAGCTCGCCCCGGACGAGAAGAACAGCATAATCTTCGTCAGCTATCAGGCGGAGGGAACGCTTGGAAGGCAGGTGCAGAGGGGCCTGCGCGAGATACCTCTGGTTGGCGAGGACGGCAGAACCGAGGTCGTTCAGGTCAACATGCAGGTTCACACCATAGACGGCTTCTCAGGTCACGCCGACAGGAGGGAGCTTATAAGCTATGTCGCGAAGGTCAGGCCGAGACCGGAGCGCGTGATAACGGTTCACGGGGAGGCCCACAAGTGCTCCGACCTTTCAACGAGCATACACAGGAAGTTCAACATAAGAACCGCCGCGCCACAGAACCTCGATGCGATAAGGCTGAGGTGATTTTTCCTCCAATTTTTGAGAAAGGTTTTAAAGTTCCCTTCCTCAAGAGGGCCTTAGGTGAAAGGGGTGAAGCTGGCAATTGAATACAAGTTTTCGCTCACCGTTTACCTGTGGGGCGTTATAACAGGGATAATCAGCGGAGTCCTCTCTGCGAAGTTCAGTGCCGGCTGGCTTGTGGGCTTTCTCCTATACCTCCTACTTGACAAGTTCGTTCTGGCAGTCATTAAGGAACTGCCCCCAGACGTTCCGGACGAGAGGGCGATACTGAGGAAGGCGTTCTGGGGCTGGCTGTTGTTCTGGCTGTACTTCACGATGCTCAGCTACTCCCTCGTCATCAACTTCACGCCCGTTTGCTACTCAAACCAGAGCCTTCTATACAAGATGGTCCACAGCGGCAACGCGAGCATAAGCTGTCAGTTCAACATCACGAGGTGATTGTATGAACGTGGAGGATATGAAAAAGGCCGTGGCGAAGGAGGCCCTAAGGCTCGTTGAGGACGAAATGGTCATAGGCTTGGGAACCGGTTCGACGACCGCGTACTTCATCAGGTACCTCGGGAAGCTCATCATGGATGGTGAACTTGAGGACGTTTACGGCGTTCCAACGTCCTACCAGGCGAGGCTTCTCGCAATAGAGTCCGGCGTTCCTGTTGTGAGCCTCGACGAGGTGGATGCGATAGACCTGGCCGTCGACGGGGCCGACGAGGTTGACCCGCACATGAACCTCATAAAAGGCAGGGGGGCCGCGCTGACCATGGAGAAAATAGTTGAGTACAGGGCGGGTATGTTCGTTGTCCTCGTCGATGAGAGCAAGCTCGTCGAGTACCTCGGACAGAAAATGCCCGTTCCGATAGAGGTTATTCCCGCCGCTTGGCGTGCAATAGCGGAGGAAATAGAGGTCTTTAATGCGAGCGCAGAACTCAGAATGGCAAGTAAAAAAGATGGGCCTGTCGTTACCGAAAACGGTAACTTCATACTTGACGCGAGGTTCCATCGCATAGAGGACCCGCTCGACCTTGAGATAGAACTCAACAACATTCCGGGCGTTGTCGAGAACGGTATCTTCGCCGACATAGCGGACTTGGTTCTTGTAGGAACCGGAGACGGCGTCAAAAAGATGGAGCGCTGAATTTCTCCCCTCCTAAAAATTTATAAACTCCTCAAACCCTCAACTTCTCGGAGAGCCCTCCGCGCGGGGGTTGCCGAGCCTGGTCAAAGGCGGTGGACTCAAGATCCACTCCCGTAGGGGTTCCGGGGTTCAAATCCCCGCCCCCGCACCAGAAACTTTGCTGGGCAAAGTTTCATCAAAGGTTTGTGATTCCTTTTGAGGAACAGTTTTTAAGTGGATTTCTTTTTGAGTTGCTCCTTTGAAGGGATGAACTCCTTTAAAAGCGTCTTTTAAAGGGGGTTCAAGTGTTTTTGCGCTCCGAAGGAGTGCAGTTCAAACAGAACCCGCGTGAAAAAGGGCGTATTTTAAAAAATTCAACCTTTAGGAGCCGGTTTAGAGTTTAAAATTCCTAAAATAGGAATCACGAGCTTTTGGTGAAGCTTTTCCAAAAGCTTCAGCGCTGGCGGAAGATTAAGTGCTTTTTAGAAGTGCAAATTTTAGAAAGGGTTTCTACTGAATTTGCTCTGTTAATCAGTGTTTCACTCCACAAAGGCGCCCGAAGGG
>Ga0256834_1001024_pt1 | contig 19564 bp, 11 predicted proteins | sample 4281140metaG_FD_190536 | JGI IMG/M metagenome (GOLD analysis project Ga0256834, IMG submission 190536) | Hydrothermal vent microbial communities from East Pacific Rise, Pacific Ocean - 4281-140 | ecosystem: Environmental > Aquatic > Marine > Hydrothermal vents | place: Pacific Ocean: East...
CTGCGGCTATCCAGCTAAAGTCTGCTGCCAGATTATTGCCTCCGTTGCCCGTGTCGTTCACATTGGCCTGTAAATCGTAGTTTAAGGCTATATCGCTACAGGTGGTTAAAGCTGCATTAAAGCCTTGTGGTTCGGGCTGTACCGTTACCGTTATTGTAAAATCATTACCCAAGCAACTTCCTACACCAGCCTGCCCGGTGGGTGTTACTGTGTAAACCACCGTTTGATCTACGTTCGTTACATTTATCAAATCATCCGTGATAAAGGCCGTGTTTTGGGCAGTCGTACTCTCTCCTGTTACATCTGCATTGGCTGCGGCTATCCAGCTAAAGTCTGCTGCCAGATTATTGCCTCCGTTGCCCGTGTCGTTCACATTGGCCTGTAAATCGTAGTTTAAGGCTATATCGCTACAGGTGGTTAAGGCTGCATTAAAGCCTTGTGGTTCGGGCTGTACTGTTACCGTTATTGTAAAGTCGTTGCCCAAGCAAGCTCCTACTCCAGCTTGGCCGGTGGGCGTTACCGTGTAAATCACCGTTTGATCTGTGTTTGTTACATTTATTAAATTATCCGTGATAAAAGCCGTGTTTTGAGCGGTCGTACTCTCTCCTGTTACACTCGCATTAGCTATAGCTATCCAGCTAAAGTCTGAGGCTAAATTATTGCCTCCGTTGCCCGTGTCGTTTACATTGGCTTGTAAATCGTAGTTTAAGGCTATATCGCTACAGGTGGGAATCGCCTGATCAAAACCTTGTGGTTCGGGCTGTACCGTTACCGTTACTGTAAAATTATTACCTACACAGCTTCCTACACCAGCCTGTCCAGTGGGTGTTACTGTGTAAACCACCGTCTGATCTACGTTCGTTACATTTATTAAATCATCCGTGATAAACGCACCTGCCTGAGGGGCAGTGCTCTCGCCCGTTACATTGGCATTGACTGCTGCCTGCCAGCTAAAGTCTGCTGCTAAATTATTGCCTCCGTTGCCTATGTCGTTTACATTGGCTTGTAAATCGTAGTTTAAAGCTATATCGCTACAGGTGGTTAAAGCTGCATTAAAGCCTTGCGGTTCGGGATTAATAGTAATTACTACATCTACAGGAGTAGTAGTGCAATTAGTAGGTGCCGGCCCGGAGGCAGTAATACTATAGGTTGCAGTAATGGGCAAATTAGATGTATTAGACAACACATCAGTAAGGTGTAGCGTGCCGACAGGGTCAGCAGCCACATTTACACCTACACTACCTTGAGGGCCACCGGCAGACATAGTCGGTGCAGGCCAATTAAAAACGGTTCCTGCAGGACTATTACCTGGAGTTAAAAGTACTTCTAAATCTACTTGCTGATCACTACAAATTGTTTTTATTTGTCCAGCATTTATAATAGGTACAGGCTCTACTGTAATAGTAACTAATTGTATTGGGCCATCACATAAACCCGGAGCTGCACTTGTCGGAGTTACTTCATAGATTACCGCTCCTACCGCTCCTGAAGTATTTGTAAGTGTTTGATTAATATCTCCTGTTCCTGTGTTACCAACTAAAGCCCCACCTACTGAACCTGCTTTGGAAACCACCTCCCAAGCATAGGTTCCACCACCAATATTATTTGTAAAAGTTAAAGCAGTGCTCACCGCTACTCCACTGCAAATTGTTTCTGCATTTGAGGAGGTCATATTAGGTAATGGATTAACCGTTACATTAAATGGATCGGCAGGAGGGCTGGTACAGCCTGCCGGACTTGATTCTACTACTGTAATAACATCGCTGGTATTACCAATATTAACTGTAATTTCATCTGTTCCCTGGCCTAAAACAATGGTTCCTAACCCATTAATGTCCCAGTTATAAGAATTGCCGACAATTGGGGCAGAAATATTATATACAACTCCATTATCACCATCGCATACATCAGCAGGGCCAACAATTACAGGTTTTGCTGGTGCATCATCAACAATAATATTCATTGTATTGGTATTGCCAATACATCCATTGGGTAGGGTTTCAACCAATGTAATGGGCAGTCCTGGAGTTACTATGACATTGTCTGCTTGTATCACTACAAACTGAAGATTAGTAGGGCCTACAACCACAAATTCACCAGGGCCTTGAGGAACAGTCCAGCTATAGGTTGAACCTGCATTTAAAACAGGATCAACTTGAAACAAGAGATTTGCCGTAGATTTACACAATGTAATTGTAGCAGGTGTTGACAGATCAGGTGCCTGAATAGGGTTATCCAAAGGCCGTGGTAGAACCGTAATTTCTACCTGAGCTACATTTTGGCAATTGCTAGAAGTAGAAGTATCAGTAATTAAAGCATAAAATAAAGTGCCATCGGCCACATTGTCAACATCGGTAGCATCGGGTACAGTTGTTACTAAATCTCCGGGGTTGTTAACTGCACCCCCCGGATCTAAATACCACACTACAGTTCTGTCTATTGCAGCAGCACCTCCTATTACATTGTCATCTAAAGTTGTTAAATCTAAGTCATCTTTATCTGCACTTCCTACGGTTTCTTCACAGAATTCAGTTTCTGCATCATTGTTCCCTGCATCTTGGTCAGCAGCTTCTGGCAGGGTAATGATGTTAAATGTAATTTCAGAATCGTTAGTACAGTTTGGAGTTACATCGGTACTGGTTACACGTACATATATTATATCGTTATTGCTTACACTATACGGCATTGAGCCTCCGCTTATCTCATTCGTACCAGCAGTTCTATCAGCAGCACTAGGATAATAAAGAAGCGTTCTATCTGCAGGAGGGGCTCCACCTATGGTGTTGGTTTTAAAAGTGGTCAAATCAGCTACTATTACATCATAGTTATCACTGGTGTAGGCATCTTCACAAAAATCAACTGTAAAACTGTTAGCTACAGGTAACGGGTGGCGTGTAATATCTACGGTAGAAGTAGATGTTGCACATACTTCATACTCGCTTAAAATAGTCCAGGTAAGTGTTGTTGTTCCTACTGGTAAGCCCGAAACTGTTGCCGTAGGGCTACTGGCATCGTTAAACACTGGTGAAATAGCTCCTGTTGGCATTACTATTACATTGTCCAGCCAGTGTTCATCTGTATTACCATTATTTCTTGCCCTCATTACAATTTGTAGTGTATTGCCTGGCACACCTATACCTAAAGCAGTAACTGTTTGAGAAACACCATCTGTTGCATCATCGACTATGGCACCAAACTGAATTTCCGCTCCACCATTTATTTTATAAAATACACGTATATAATCAGTTCCAGCCTGGGCACCCGTTTCTGCAATATCTGCAGAAATATCTACGCTTCCTGTAAGGTTTACTATTTCTGACTCCCATACCACCTCGGTACTATTCACATCTCGTGCAGACATTCTTCCATTGTCAACCTTAATCCAATCATTGGCAGCAGTAAACTGGCCTGTATTGTCTGCTGTAACTGTCCAGTTATTTCCTGGATGTGTAAAACTTATAGCATGTGGGTTGGGCCCTTCAATTCCTAGTCCATTGTCTGATGATGGAAATGACTCGAAGTAAACAGCCGCACCAACCGACCATAAACCAGTTTCATTGGTTCCTCCATTTACTGGATTGGCAGCCAGTGTATAAGTATCAGCACAAGTAGCATCATTTGCACCTGCATTTGAAACCGTGGGGGTTTGATCTTGTGTATGATTAACTGTAACTGAATTTACACTAGAGCAGTTCGTTGCATCTACCACCACCTGTGCATAATAGATTTGAGTAGCTGTACTGGTTGGTGTAAATTCTTCTTCGTTATTGCCTCCTGTTGTCCCAACTGCTGGTATGGTTAAACCTGCATTTGAATACCATTCTACCGTAAAACCAACACCTGGGTCATCTACCATTAGAGTAGCTCCTGTAGCATCTGATATACATGCTATGGCATTTACAGGGTTTGTGGGGTCTGGTGCATCCGGATTAATTACTATATCTTCAGTATTTCCAGGCAATGTGGCTAAACAGCCTGTTGAAGTATTAGTAGCCGATGTAATTGCAATGGTATATGTTCCTGTTGTGTTTCCTAATTGAGCATAAGTAACCTGATGGCTCATGGTGCCTCCTGCAGGTACTCCCAAAAATGTTTCGGTTGGCTGCGTAACACCATCAATGGTATAGATAATATCGTAATCACCTGCAACATCAGTATCAATATGCCAGATAGGAACAGTCGGGTTACCATTATTTTCACAAGTAGCTCCATCAACAATAAAGTTAGATAAAACAGGAGTTGTTCCTCCAATTACCACTGTGACAGATCCCCCTAGCCCTCCTCCGGCAAAATCTCCATTACAAGTGTTATTGTCTTGCAAAGCAGTCATTTCATAATTGCCTCCCGAAAGAGCTCCAGAATAAGTGTATGTATTACTGTTATGTCCTACAATTGCCAACGGCCCTCCTTCACCTGCAGGCCTGGTTATAGTAAAATTATAGGGCTGGATGCCTGTTAGTGTCCACACCATATCCGGTGCTGGATTACCTGAACATACTGACCCGCCCCCTGTTACCGTGGCGGTTGGCAATGGGTTAATAACTATAGTTTCAATAGCTGAATTTGCACTTTCGCAACTATTGCCCGGTTCTATTAACCTAACTCTGTAATTACCTGATTCGGCAGGTGTACTAAGTGTAATTGAGTTAGTTCCTGTACCTACATCAGTACCTGAATCTCCAGTTTCAAACCAATAGTAAGTAACACCTGGAACGGCATTAGGATTTGTTGCTGTTAATGTAACAGAGGCATCTTCGCAAATGGTATTTGAAGGTGCTACAGAAATGGCAGGTGTACCTAAATCAGGATAAACAGTAAATGTAAATATGTTATTATTAACCTCAGGGCACACACCACTTTTAACTCTTACCCTGTACCTGTAGGTTATTGGTGCTGTTGTATTATTTGTTAGTGTTTGGGCTGCCAAAGTTGTTCCGGCTACCCCCAAACCAGTAAAAGCGGCTCCGGCAATGCTCCTCTCCCATTCTGCTACATCCCCTATATGCGAAGCAAGGGTCATTATTCCTGTAGCAGTATTATGGCATATATCAGTTACTCCTCCTGCCACTGAAATGGTGCCTGCCTCAGATTCGGGATCTACCGTAAGGGTAAAATTTGCAGGGGCTTCGGGGCAAGTTGGAGCCGATGAATATATTTTTGTTGCCTGAATTGAATAAGTAGTTTGCGAACTAATACCTGCTGTATGCGATACAGTTATTGTTCTGGTATCTGGCGATGTTGCTGTTATTGACAAACCAGCTCCTACACTCCAGGAATATTCCCAAGCTCCTCCAAAAGGAGTTGTCCCCGTGGGATCACTCGCTTGAAAAGTCCACCCTGTGCTTCCTTCACACACCGTGTAGATTGCCACATTCCCATCATCATTAGGATCATTTGTGAAAGTAATAGATGGTGCCGGGTTAAGCGTTTCTCTTATAGTTAAAGTAGTTGCTACTGGGTCACTCCAACAATTTTGGGTGCCTGTATTTGAAGAATATCTACCCCAAACTGTATAGATTCCTGCTGTAGTGTTGGTAATACTACCAGGATTGAAATCTGCCGCTGGTAATTGTAAAGAGTTAGCCCCATTTGAGTTTGGAATCAAATTACCAAAATCAATTACCCCCCCGTTATCTTCATACCATTCTACAGCAACATTACCTGCAGCCGTAATTTGGAAATTAGGAAGAGCACCTCCATTACAAACAGTATTAGGATTTGCTGTTGGAGTAGGTGGCTTTGGAGCAATTCTGATATCATAAATTCGCTCTATCGGAGTAGCATCAGCCAAAGCAGGCTGTGCTGCTTGCAATGTACCAACAGGATTATTGATTACAAATGTAGCTCCACCAGAAGGATTTAAATCATTATTATCTGAATATGGGTTACATGTATTCCAACTTCTAATAGTAACTTCAAAAATTTGCCCCATTGTAGCAGTGGTTGGCATTTGGATATTATCTGTTATTTCATTTGGAGCTAGAACACCTGGAGGGCCTACCTGCTGCGTTGGCACACCATAAATAGGCCACTGGGCATTAGTATAAGTTACACCATTAATAATTACATCGTCTGTCACTGTAGTACCTGCTGAACCATATACCCATTGTACCCAACGTGATTCATCATTTTGGTTCGCACCCACTATTTCAAATGGGGGAGTACAGTTAAATGTGCTAGCATCAATTAAACGAACTGCGTTATCATCTCCTGCACAAACATCGACTGTCTCTGTGGGTGCACCTGGCTCAATACCTGCTGAAGATACATCATGATTAATATCATGAGTACCTGTATTTGTATTTGAAATATCATCCCAAACAACAATGTCTTGGTATTGATTAGTTGTAGCACTTCCACAAACTGTAAAATTAATCCTTAAACGAGCACGAGCAGTATAAGTACAAGTAGAACCGCCTCTATCATATAAATGTGTTCCTATTGCAGAATAACTATTGAATACAGCATTCCAACTCGCAGGCTCAACATCAAAAACACCAGGATTATTATCAAAATCCCAATAAAACAATATTTCATAAACTGTAGTAGGATCAGGATCTATGACTCCTGTATTAGGTCTAAAACCAACTTCCCATATTGTATTTTTTGGGGAGCAATTAAATAAATCACCAAAATTATTTGTATGAGGATTAACAAAAATTCCACAGGCATAAGCGAAGTAAGATTCATCCTCACACCTCACCTCCACACTAGGATCCACCACTTTACCATCTATATAAAATGTGTTTTCTGCATCGCTGAGAATTGAATTATCAACAATTTCTTCAAAAACAAAATCATTCTCCTCAATAGCATTCTCTGCCAAAGGAAACCTTGGAATGGATTTATCACCTTCACCAAAGGAGAATAAAATTAATAAAACCGGAAGAAGAAATAACGCCTTTAGTTTGGAGGAGGACATTAGGTGCATTGACAATGTGGTTAAGTTAGTTTATAAAGTTTATCAAGCCGTTACTCGGATATATACAGTTTTCCCTACCCATGTAACCTAAGTTTGAGAGTTTTATAAAACGATGGTTTTTCCAGCTCGTAAAAATTAACATTCCTAAGCTAAAATCCAACTAAATATATACCTTTGCACCCCATAAGTTGATAAAACACAAACAATATCAGAATATTCCTCTTATGGCCTCCAAAAAGTCTGCTAAATACATATTTGTAACCGGTGGTGTTACGTCTTCGCTCGGCAAGGGCATTATTGCTGCTTCTCTTGCTAAACTCTTACAAACAAGAGGATTTTCGGTAACTATTCAGAAGTTTGACCCTTATATTAATATTGATCCAGGCACGCTAAACCCTTACGAGCATGGCGAGTGTTACGTAACTGATGATGGAGCAGAAACTGACCTGGATTTAGGACATTATGAGCGTTTTTTAAACATTCCTACTTCACAAAATAATAACGTAACTACAGGCCGTATTTATAATAATGTAATTACGAAAGAAAGGCGTGGTGATTACTTAGGTAAAACGGTACAAGTAATCCCTCATATTACAGATGAACTAAAAGCCAACTTCTTTAAATTAGGGAAAACTGGTAAATACGATATTGTAATTACTGAAATTGGAGGGTGCGTTGGTGACATTGAATCATTACCTTTTATAGAGGCCGTACGACAAGCAAAATTAGAACTCGGCCCTAACGATTTTGTATCTGTGCACCTAACTTTAATTCCATACTTGGCAGCAGCCAAAGAGCTTAAAACAAAACCCACCCAGCACTCGGTAAAACAATTGCAAGAAGCGGGTATTCAAACAGATATTTTAGTTGGTAGAACTGAAAAACATTTACCTGCCGACATCCGTAAAAAAATTGCACTATTCTGCAATGTGCAACTAAACGATGTAATTGAAGCCATGGATGCTGAAACCATCTATGATGTACCAATTTTGATGCGTAAGGAAAAATTGGCCGAGCGTGTGTTAACCAAGCTAAAGCTACCCAAATCGGAACCTAACTTAGACGAATGGAAAAATTTCTTAGGAAGACTAAAAAACCCCACCGAAGATGTTATAATTGGGCTTGTTGGTAAATATGTAGAACTACAAGATGCGTATAAATCCATTGTAGAATCGTTTGTGCACTCAGGTGCTGAAAACGAATGTAAAGTACACTTGAAGTGGATTTCTTCCGAGAGTATTAATTCAAAAAATACAAGTGATTTATTGAAAGACCTTGATGGTGTTTTGGTTGCACCAGGCTTTGGAGAGCGTGGCATTGAAGGAAAAATAGAGGCAATTCGCTTTGTAAGAGAACATAAAATTCCGTTTTTTGGTATTTGCTTAGGCATGCAATGTGCCGTTACTGAGTTTGCAAGAAACGTACTTGCTCATAAAAAAGCAGCCTCTACAGAAATGGATAACAATACACCCCACCCTGTAATCGACATTATGGAAGAACAGAAAAAGATTACAAAAATGGGTGGTACAATGCGACTAGGTTCTTATCCTTGCACTCTTAAAAAAGGAAGCAAGGCATTTGCGGCCTATGGTAAACAACAAATTAACGAACGACATAGGCATCGTTATGAGTTTAATAATGCCTATTTAAAAGAAATAGAAAAGGCTGGTTTAAAAGCCAGTGGAGTTAACCCTGATACAAATTTGGTGGAAATAGTTGAATTAGAAGGACACCCTTGGTTTGTGGGCACACAATACCACCCAGAGCTAAAAAGTACGGTACAAAACCCACATCCTTTATTTGTTCAGTTTGTAAAAGCTACCATCGACTATAAAAAATCTAAAACACAGTAAGTAAAATTAATAATGGATAAAAATCAAGCAACTGGCTTACTACTGATAAGCCTTATGGTAATGGTTTACTTTTATTTTTTTGGTGGGTCACCAGAATTAGCTGAACAACCTGTACAAACTACAGAACAAGTAATTACAGAACAGCAGCCTGCACAACTAAACGAAGCTCCTACCCTGCCAGATTCTGTTCAGCAGATACTTAACCAACAGCAATATGGAAATTTAGCTGCCGCTGCAAATGGAACTTCTCAGCTTATTACCGTTGAAAACGAAGATGTAAGATTGGTTTTTAATACCAAAGGGGGTGTAATTGAAGAAGTTGAGTTAAAAAAATACAAAACCTACTCCAAAGAACCGCTGATTTTAGTAGATGCCAATAGCCGAGTTCAAAAATTGATCGCTAGGCAAAATGGCAGAGAAGTAAACCTGTATGATTTATTCTATACTGTAGAACAAAAAGAGGTTAATGATACCATTCAGGTAACATTTACATTAACCAATGAAACAGGTGGCACTATTAAGCAACATTATTTTATTCCTAAAACAAATGGGTTTAAAATTAATTATAAAGTAGAAACCAGTGGTATGCAAGGCATTCTTACTAACGGTTTAACCCTTAATTGGAAAAGTAATTTAAAGGCTACGGAGAAAGATGTAACTACTTCACGGATTAAATCTACCATTACCTACTACCAGCAAGATGGTACTTTTGATGAATTGAGTGAAAGAAGTACCGATACTGAAAATGAAACGGTAGCAAACCTGAATTGGATTGCGTTTAAACAGCAGTTTTTTACTGCTTCGGTTATTGCGCCTAATGGATTTTCAAATGGAATTTTAACTACCGAAGCCGATATAAACCAATCAAATGTTGATAAAACAGCAACAGCCTCATTAACAATTCCTTCTGCAGGACTAACAAATAAAAACTTAGAGCTCTCCTATTATTACGGACCCAATAATTACCAAATAATGAAAAAGGTAACGGATGGGTTTCAACAAAATGTGTACCTAGGTATTGCAGGTATTAACCTTATTAACAAATGGGTGGTTGTGCCAATTTTTAACTGGTTAGATAATTACATTGCCAGCTATGGACTAATCATTTTTATTCTTGTACTAATTATCAAATTAGCTTTATCTCCTCTTTCATATAAGTCCTACTTATCAATGGCTAAAATGAAGGTGCTAAAACCAGAGCTAGACGAGATTAAAGAAAAACTAGGCGGTGACCAGCAAAAATTTCAGCAAGAACAGATGAAATTGTACCAGCAAGTGGGTGTAAACCCATTGAGTGGTTGTATGCCAATGCTGCTTCAAATGCCTATTTTATATGCCATGTTTAGCTTTTTCCCAAGCTCTATAGAATTGCGCCAGCAACCCTTTTTATGGGCCGATGATTTATCTACTTACGACTCGATAATGACCCTGCCTTTTGAGATTCCATTTTATGGAAGCCATGTAAGCTTGTTTGTAATTTTAATGACGATTTCTACCATACTTTATACCTGGAGCAATAACCAAATGAGCACGGTACAAGGCCCTATGAAGACTATGAGCTATATGATGCCAGTCATATTTATGTTTGTACTTAATAATTTTCCTGCAGCATTAAGTTATTATTATTTCTTATCAACACTTATCACGTTTGGTCAGCAAGCCTTAATAAAAAGGTATATTGATGAAGATAAAATATTAGCTGTACTTGAGGAAAATCGTAAAAAAGGGGGTAAGAAGAAATCTAAGTTTATGGCCAAGCTAGAAGATGCAATGAAAGCCAGTGAAGAAGCAAAAAAAGGGAAGAAAAAGAAGTAGAACTGGATATTCGTTAATAGTTATTTGTTATTTGAAAATTGTTATTTGTTGTAAGAATTATTCTCATATCTTTGCTAGTGCTTCAGTGCTAAATTAATGATATGTTAATTCATCTATTTAGCATTGATTTTTTATAGTAATCAGATTAGGCAACACGTTTTTTATGGGAAAAGTAATTGCAATAGCAAATCAAAAAGGAGGGGTAGGCAAAACTACCACAGCAATTAACCTTGCTGCAAGTTTAGCTGCTTTGGAATACAAAACATTAATTGTGGATGCCGACCCTCAAGCGAACAGTGCTTCGGGTGTAGGAATAGACCCAAAATCGATTGAGGCCAGCATTTACGAATGCATGGTAGATGGAGTACCTGTGGAAGAAGCAATATTGGAAACAAACACAGATTATCTTCACCTCATTCCTTCCAACATAGATTTAGTTGGTGCTGAAATTGAGATGATTGATTTGGAAAATAGAGAGGAGAAGATGAAAGTTGCGCTTGCTCCCATCGTTGAAAATTATGATTATATCATTATCGATTGCTCACCTTCCTTAGGGTTAATTACCATCAATGCGATGACAGCTGCTGACACCTTATTAATTCCTGTGCAATGCGAATATTTTGCACTCGAAGGGTTAGGCAAACTTTTAAACACCATTAAAATCATACAATCAAGATTGAATCCTGAATTGGAAATTGAAGGCATCTTACTTACGATGTATGATACTCGTTTGCGATTATCCAACCAAGTGGTAGAAGAAGTTAGAACTCATTTCCAAGACATAGTTTTTGAAACCATCATACCTAGAAACATTAAATTATCAGAATCGCCAAGTTTTGGTGTACCGGCTTTAGAACATGATGCTGATAGTAAGGGTGCCATTAGCTACTTAAACCTAGCTAAAGAAATTATTGAAAACAACGAAGGATGAGTGCTAAAAGAAAAAATGCGCTAGGCAGAGGTCTTGGGGCTCTGCTAAATGATTCACCCGCAAATAAAGCCAAAATGCCTCGGAAGGCTGCTACAACTAGTGCCAGTGGTAGCATTAATGAAATTTCGCTGGATAGTATTGAAGTAAACCCCTACCAACCTCGAACTCATTTTGATGAAGAAGCACTGAATGAACTAAAAGATTCGATTAAAACACAGGGTATCATTCAGCCCATAACAGTTCGCAAATTAGCTACCGATTCGTACCAACTTATTTCGGGCGAAAGAAGGCTACAGGCTTCTAAATTAGCAGGGCTAAAAACTATTCCTGCTTACATTCGAAATGCCAACGACCAGCAAATGCTGGAAATGGCTTTAATTGAAAACATTCAAAGAGAGAATCTAAACTCCATTGAAGTTGCTCTGAGCTACCAACAGTTAATTACCGAATGTGGATTAAAGCAAGAAGAATTAGGAGACCGTGTTGGCAAGAAAAGAAGTACAGTAACCAATTACTTGCGCCTACTAAAGCTTCCTCCAGATGTGCAAGCCAGCATTCAAGAAGGAGACATATCAATGGGGCATGCAAGGGCACTTATTGGTATAGAAAATATAGAAGTACTTCTGGAAGTTTTTAAAAAAATAACTCAACAAGGTTTATCTGTTCGTAAAACAGAAGAAATGGTACGGTTATTGACTTCTTCAGATTCAGAAAAACCTACAGTAAAAGAAACAAAGCATAGCCCTGAAATTCTAAAGCTTCAATCTGAATTGTCATCTCATTTTGGGTCAAAAATTCAGATAAAAGCAGACAATAAGAATAAAGGAGAAATTAAAATTCCATTTGTTTCAACTCAGGACTTAAACAGAATACTGGAAATACTGGACATTAGTCTATGATACGATACCCTCTTGCACTTTTATTGCTACTCATTAGTATTTCGCTCTTTGCACAAGAGTTAGAGGTTGATACACTCCCTCCGAGCCCTATTTACCAGCAAGATAGCATCCTTGGCTTTAGAGAACTTAAGGAGCCAGAAGCGGTTGAAACCATTGAAATGGTAGCTAAAAACCATGATCCTAATAAAGCAGCATGGCTATCTGCGGCTGTACCTGGCCTAGGACAAGTTTACAATAAAAAATATTGGAAGATTCCACTGGTTTGGGGAGGAATAGCTGGCTTTGCTTATTTGATTGACTGGAACAACGACCAATATCAATTTTACAGAAGAAACTTGATTTATGAAATAAATGGTAATCAACCAGGTTTTAAAAATGAAACACAATTTGAAGCTAGCACGCTAAAAAGTGGGAGAGATCAATATCGAAGAAATAGAGATATGATGGTTATTTTCGGGGTAATCTTTTATATGCTCAGTATTGTGGATGCGCATGTAGATGCGCACTTAATTGAGTTTGACGTAAACAAAGACCTATCGGTTCAACTAACACCCTCTATTCAAACCACTTATGACCAAAAACTTAGTACTGGTTTAACCTTTTCAGTAAAATTTTAAAAAATGAGAATTGCGCTTATAGGATATGGAAAGATGGGCATTGCCATTGAAGAGCTAGGGGCAATCGCTGGTCATTCAATTTCATTTAAAATTGGTAAAGAGAATCAAAAGGAACTGGAAAAGGTAAATGCTGCCAATACTGATGTAGTTATCGAGTTTAGTGATCCATCTATTGCTGTACATAATATTGTGTATTGCCTAAACCAACACATACCTGTAGTTTGCGGTACAACGGGCTGGCTCGATAATTGGAGTAAAGTTAAAGAGGCCTGTACTTTAAATAAAGGCACATTTTTTTATGCTTCAAATTATAGTATTGGAGTGAATCTCTTTTTTAAAATAAATGAGTTTGCAGCCAAAATAATGAACAAACAAGCCTATAAAGTAGAAATAGAAGAAATTCATCATACCGAGAAAAAGGATAGCCCAAGTGGAACAGCTATAACTATTGCTGAGCCAATTATGCAAGAAAGAGGAATGAACAATTGGATGAATACTAAATCTGACAGCAATGCAGTTGTGGGTATCATTTCTAAGCGAGAAGCATCTGTGCCTGGAACCCATACGGTTACTTATACGTCATCTATTGATGAAATTAGCATGACACATATTGCACATACTAGAAAAGGCTTTGCTAAGGGAGCTTTGGCAGTTGCAGAATGGATTTATAACACCAAAACCAAAGGAATATTATCGATGAATGACTTTTTAACCTTTTAACAGAAGCCAATTCATTGGAAATTAGAATAATAAAAGCATCCTTTGTGGTTTTTAGTTTTTAACGGTCAAGAAAACTCAACTGAAAAAATAAAAATGGAACCAGAAAATAAAGAAAAGAAAAGCTTTTTTAGCTTCCTAAGTAAAAAAAAGAGAGACGAAAAACCTAAGTCTAAAATTAAAGAATGGACTGATGCCATCGTTTTTGCTGTAATTGCAGCCACCATTATTCGTTGGCTAATTATGGAAGCCTTTACAATCCCTACTCCTTCTATGGAAAAATCTTTGTTAGTAGGCGATTTTCTTTTCGTAAGTAAAATGCATTATGGAGCACGAACAGCCGCAACTCCTTTACAGATACCACTTACTCACCAATTTATTTGGGGCACAAAAATCCCTTCTTATTTAGACTGGATTCAGTTACCCCAATATAGGTTGCCAGGCTTTTCAAGTGTAAAACGAAACGATGTGGTTGTATTTAACCACCCAACCGAATTAGAGTACCCAGTGGATTTAAAAACCAATTATATTAAAAGATGTATTGGAATTGCAGGAGATAAAATTGAAATAAAAGATATGCAAGTGTATATTAACGATGCTCCTGTTGAAAATCCTCCCGAAATGCAATACAAGTACTTTATTAAAACTACGGAGAACCTAAATCAGCGAATATTTAATAAGTACAACATTACAGAAGTATATCAAATGGGAGAAGGTTATTTGGTATTTACCGAGCCAAAAACTGCTACGGAGCTAGAAAAACTTTCATTTATTACCAGTGTTACAGTTGCGGAGGCACAAGAAGGACAAGCCGAAAGCCGAATTTATCCTGATGCTACAAAATACCCTTGGAACACTGATTTTTGGGGGCCAATGGTAATCCCAGCTGAAGGCATGACAATTGATATAAATGATGAAACTCTCACAAAATATGGTTATGTAATTCAATTTTACGAAGGAAACGATGTAGTTGATATAGCCAATGGCACCTTAAAAATTGACGGAGAACCCATTACCTCATACACCTTTAAACAGGATTACTACTTTATGATGGGTGATAACAGGCATAACTCCTTGGATTCAAGATTTTGGGGATTTGTACCAGCCGATCATATTGTTGGCAAGGCATTATTCATCTGGATGTCAATTGACCCTAATGGTGGATTTACAGATAAAATCAGATGGAATAGATTGTTTAATCTGATTGATTAAATACTTACTTAGTCTGTCCATAAAGTCTGCTATCTTCGTTACGCCTACCTGTCTGGCAAGGCAGGCTCATCGCCTATTGCCGAAAGGAAACTACCTGCCTTGCCGGGCAGGCACTTTTAAAAATTTCACGAAACATGGAACACGGATTGAATAATAAAATCTGCGCTATCTGCGGGAAAAACATTACCAGAAATCAGGTCTTCTGTTTTTTCTTTTTAGCGGCTGGAAATAAAATATTATTCAAGATAAGTCTGTACCCAGGCGAGTTCGGATGCAAGTTTAGATCTGTAGGCTCCTCCCCTACAAAGTGTTGGTAATCTTCTGGGTCATGCCCCCCATAAAAAGTCCAAAACCCTTTCCCATAAATTCCATGTATATACCGCACCTCTCCGGTAGATTTAGTCTCGCCCATTATAACAACCTCTGATTTTACCAACTGCTTTCGGTACGAAGTGGTTTGCCCCATAAAACCCTTAATTACATGCACATGATTTTGGGTTAGCATGGTAGGTACAGGATCCCATTTAGCCGAAAATTCAAAGAGTTTAAAAAAATCAGTCTGTTGGGTTAAGCCTCTTTCCTTGTATTGCATATCAATATTCGAAAATTCAATTTCTCTGGCGTTTCGTTCCAAAACAAAGTCTTTAAAGGCAAATGTTTTGCTATAATCGAGCTTTTGTTGAGCCGAAGGATCCGAGCCGTCTCCATCGTACATGCGTTCAATAATATCAAGCCCATCGGCTGCTAAGGCAATGTCATAAGTATCTGTGGCAGAGCACATGGCAAACAAAAAGCCTCCTCCCCCAACATAGTCTTTAATCTTTTTTGCCACAGCTAACTTTAGCTCCGAAACTTTACTAAAACCAAATTTTGCTGCATTGGCTTCAAACTCTTGTTGCTGCTCTATATACCAAGGTTGGTTACTATAATTAGCCCAAAATTTACCATACTGCCCTGTAAAGTCTTCGTGGTGCAAATGAAGCCAATCGTATTTAGGTAATTCATCGGTCATTACCTCATCATCAAAAATAACATCGTAAGGAATTTCTGCATAGGTAAGTACCAATGTTACTGCATCGTCCCAAGGTTGTTTACTTTTAGGCGAATACACAGCAATTTTTGGAAATTTATTCAGTTTCATCACATCCATATTCGAAGAAGGACTCGCAATTTCTCTCAAAATACCGTTGGCGTTAGCATCGCTAATTACCTCATACGAAACCCCACGAACAATAAGTTCGTTTTCTATTTGTGTATGAAATTTAATCATAAAACAACCTCCTCTATAATTCAAAAGCCAATCAGCCTCCACTTCTTGCTCAAGCACCCAATAGGTTATGCCATACGCTTTTAAATGATCCGTTTGAGATTCATCCATAGGTATAAGCAAATAGTTTGCATAGGATGAAACTGGTATTAAAAGGAGGAAAAGTATTTTTATGAATTTTATCAAAATATTAAAATTACTGATGAGCGGTAAATCAAAAATAATAGGAATTAGTTACTTTGCATCCATATAAATCATCAAATGAATTTAATCGAAAATATTAGGGAGGGATTCCGCTCCATTAATGCTAATTTACTAAGAAGTGTTCTCACGGCATTAATTGTTGCCATTGGCATTGCATCTTTGGTTGGAATACTGACAGCAATAGATGGAATCCAATCTTCCATTACTGAAAGTTTTTCCAGCCTTGGTGCCAATTCGTTTAATATTAGTGTTAAAAGGTCGAGGGGTAGATCGAGAGGACGTGAAGAACGGGTTTATCCTGCCATAACTTATAAACAAGCGGTTAAATTTTCTGAGAAATTTAAGTCGAATGCTCAAGTAAGTCTTTCTTCGTTTATTACACAAATTGCAGAAGTAAAACGGTTATCAGAAAAAACCAACCCTAATATTAGTGTAGTTGGAGGTAATGAAAACTATATTTATCAAGAAGGGTTAGACATTGAGACTGGCAGAAATTTTTCTGAAATTGAAATAAAGTATGGCTCTAATGTAGCTGTGATAGGCAAAGAGATTGCAAAAAAATTATTTAAGAAAGAGGACGAACCCATTGGTGAAGAAATTACAGTTTGGGGCACTCGATTTAGAGTTATTGGTGTGCTAAGTGAGCAAGGTGCTATGGATGGCGGAAGCTCCGATGATCGGGTGATTGTACCGCTTAATAGCGCACGTGCAATGGCTGCTGGTAGAAGCCTAACCATTGACATTGATGTATTGGTTGACAATTCATTCTCTATGGACGAAGCCATGGGCGAAGCACAAGGCTTAATGCGTATTATAAGGCACGATAAAATTGGAGAACCGGAATCGTTTGTAGTGGAGAGAAGTGAGTCATTAGCAGAGAAATTGAATGATATTTCAGGCTATTTAAAATTTGGTGGTTTTGGTATTGGAATTATTACATTATTGGGTGCCTCTATTGGACTAATGAATATTATGATGGTTTCTGTAACCGAACGCACCAGAGAAATTGGTATTAGAAAAGCATTGGGTGCTACTCCTGGCAGAATACGACAACAGTTTTTAATTGAGGCCATTGTGGTTACTCAAATGGGTGGCATTGCAGGTATCATTTTAGGAATGGCCTTGGGCAATTTAGTAACCAATTTAATAGGCGATGATATATCGTTTATTGTACCTTGGTTGTGGATACTATTTTCCTTTTTAATCGGTATTGTAGTAGGTGTTGGATCTGGTTATTACCCTGCTAAAAAAGCATCCAGATTAGACCCAATTGAATCATTAAGGTTTGAATAAACACTTTTTATATCTTCTATTATTCGTTAGTCTGGCTTCGCAAGGCCAACAACTTAGGCTCGAAGGCGTGTATAGAGGACGTGATGTCTATATTCAAAATCCATATAACAGCAGCAAAAAATATTTTTGCGTTCAGTCGGTAGCTGTTAATGGCCGCACCATAATTTCCTCTCCAAACTCTTCTGCCCTAACCATTGATTTATCCTCGTTTAATCTGAATGATGCTATTTCCATAGTTGTTTTTCATTATGCAGAATGCTTGCCTAAGATTTTAAACCCGAGGGTGCTTAAATCTAGAGATGGTTTTTCGATTGTGCAACCTATGGCTGATAATGCTTCTGTTTCTTGGATAAGTACAGGCGAACAAGACAAAAATGCCTATTTCGAATTGGAGAAAATGTTTTTAGATGGTTGGAAAGTAATTCATAGAGTTGAAGCCAAAGGTGATATTGATAATAATCAGTATAGTATTGGCGTGATTCATTATGCTGGTGATAATCAATTTAGATTGCATTATATATCCGAAACCTTATCGATTTACTCCGATGTTTTTGAGTTTTATTCAACTGCTGACCCTATTTCGTTTTATCCTACAGATGATGTTGATGAAATAATATCCTTATCAAAAGCTACTGACTACCAAATTAAAGATGCCGATGGAAAACTTTATAAAAAAGGGTTTGCCTTAGATATTTTTGTTCGAGAATTAAAGCCCGGAGAGTACATTTTAATTATCGAAAACAGAGAAGAGACCTTCTATAAACCAGAACCTGAAGTAGTACTTCCTCCCGTTCGTAAGAGAAAAAAGCAGTAAAACAAAGATGGCTCAACATAAATGCCGAGCCATCTAACCAAAACCTGTATGAAAAACTTACAGATTCAAAAGTACTTTGACGATACTTACAAAATCCAAATAAAATTATAATAATGCAAAAAATAGGTATTTTACCTATGCTTAATTTTTGTTTGGGTGAGGTAGAGCTAACACATGCGAATGAAGTTCTTCGTATTTTATTCCGAAATCTTCTTTAATTTCCTCAATAAGTTTATCTACAGCTGCTTTTTGAAAGCCAAGTCGTAAACCCATATCTTGGCAGAACAATATTTCACTTGGCAACACTTTCCCATCCACAAGCATTAACAAAATACTTTCTGTTAAATAATCAACAGCTGTTGCATGCGAAATTGCTCCTAAAGAACCTATAGGTTCAGGTTCTGCAATTAAATCACCAATTGTGTCCAAGTCAACTCCGTGGCGTAAACAAATATTATAAATAAAAGCACGCTCGCTGTCGTCAAAATGCCCATCAGCACCTGCTAAATGAATTAGAATATTTATTTTTTTTCGTAGTACTGCATCCATTGCTAGTAAAGTTAGTCTAACAATTGTATAACACAAAACTTTACCTCCACCAGAAGTGATTTTCCAACCATGAGTCCACTCCGAAAACTCACAAAATCAAAAAAGGCTCTTTTGGATGATATTTTGATTTTGTTCTACGCAGTAGATGCCTAACTTCACCATTTTGCTAAAATAGTTGCTATAGTATATATATATATATATCAGATAATGGGCAAAGGTTTTCACCCCCTTATAAAAATTAGATTAGGGTTATGGATAAAGAATAATACATCAGAAATCATTTTATGTTTATGGCATTTTAATATTTATTTTACAAAACGGTCTGACTATCGTCCGACCTAATAGGCCAAGTTAGCTGCATAAAAAGTGAGACTCTTCGCATGGAATGCTCAGAGTGACGTTCTTTTACTCTACGTCATTCTGAGGGCTTCGCCCGAAGAATCTGGCTTTGCCCGAAGAATCTGTGGCTTC
>Ga0256834_1001025_pt1 | contig 19561 bp, 34 predicted proteins | sample 4281140metaG_FD_190536 | JGI IMG/M metagenome (GOLD analysis project Ga0256834, IMG submission 190536) | Hydrothermal vent microbial communities from East Pacific Rise, Pacific Ocean - 4281-140 | ecosystem: Environmental > Aquatic > Marine > Hydrothermal vents | place: Pacific Ocean: East...
GACATAGAAAACATAACATCGACCTACATAAAGAACGGTACCGTGAACTATGTCTTTGTGATATTCCCGGTGCATCCATCTGCGATGCCTTTACACAAGATGTTAATGTGTTATTGGCAATTAAGCCACAATGCATCGGACTACTACAAGATAATACAATGGAACTATAATACGTTCATAAGCAGCAGAGAACCAGTTTCATCCGGACAATTCGAAAACGAAGTCAAGAAATACTATAATATAATGTCCGTTGAGAACTGTATCTCGGAGAACAACGCAACGTTGAATCAAACACTTAGAAACAACCTTAAAGAAGGTATGGGATACGGTATATTTGGAACCCCTGGAATAATAATTTGGAACAACGAAGCCCATAAAGGCTTGGTCATAGTTGGTTATATCAACAATCAAACCCTTAAGACGTACATACAAAAGGTTTTATCCATGTCCTAAAACAAATTTTTTAAAACCCCAACTTTCTTAATTTTTGATTACATGGAACAAGAGTGATAGGCCATGAAAGCAAACATCTACGACGTCCAAGGAAATGTCGTTGGCGAGATAGAATTACCGGAACAATTCAAAGAACCTGTTAGACTAGATTTGATTAAACGTGCCGTTCTTTCGATCATAACCGCTAGACTTCAACCAAAGGGCTCGGATCCATTTGCCGGTAAAAGGGCTGTGGTCAAGTACTCCGGAACACATGAAACCGGTAGGAAGACCTCAAGAACGCCTAGAAACGCAAGAAGGAGGGCAGTTTTTGCCCCACATACGGTTGGAGGTAGAAGATGTTTCCCTCCAAACCCAAACAAGATATTACTAGAAAGAATAAACAAAAACGAAAAAAGAATGGCCATAAGATCGGCCATGGCAGCGACGATCGTTAAGGAACTAGTCATAAAAAGAGGCCATATAGTCCCCGAGGACCTAGAGTTGCCTATCATAGTCGATGGCATAGAGCAACTATCCAAAACCAAGGACGTAAGGGAGCTTTTGAAAAAAATAAAGCTCTGGGAAGACGTTGAAAAAGCTCAAAAGAGCAAGAGAAACAGATCTGGCAAAGGCAAGATGCGTGGTAGAAGATACAAACAGAAAAAGTCTCTATTGATCGTGTACTCCGGGGAGAAAAACATATACTATGCCGCAAGGAACCTACCGGGCGTTGACGTGGTCGATGTAAAGGACTTGAATGCGTTGGTCCTAGCACCGGGTGCACAACCAGGAAGACTAACCATTTGGTCCAAAAAGGCAATAGAAGAGCTCAGGGATAAAAAATTGTTTATGTGAAAATGGACTTCTTGGCGCATGCTAACTCAGATTTTTCGAACTCCGAAATTTTTCTTGGATATTACACAAACAAAGAAAACATCGATAGATTAAAATCCTTGATCCAAGACGTTTCTTGGGAAGTTTTTATACCCTTAAGGGCTAGGGTCTACGAGCATCAGGATAACTTTGATTTTGATGAGAAATTTTTTGATAAAAATAAAAAATATGCCTTTTTCACGGATTTTCATGATAAAACATTCTATTTATTCAACTACTTTAAAAAATACACAGACCTAAAACTTTTGATGTTCGACGCACATCCAGATTGCTTCGACGACCATAGGGACGTTAATTATCAGAACTTCGTAAGACACTTGATCGAACGAGGGACCCTAAAGCCGGATCGATTGATGATCGTCGGTATAAGGAATTACTCCGAGGACGAGATAGAGTTTCTAAATAATTATAATATTAAATATATAGAGTCCTATGACTTTTTCGAGGAGCCAAATCACTGGACAAAAGTCATACAAGACTTCGTAAACGATTCTCCGACGTATGTCTCCATCGATCTTGATGTCATGACATCGGAGCATACCAACTGGTTTGAACCCTTTGGCATCGATGCAACGGAAATACTAAAAATTTTAAAAAAGATAAATAACTTTATATTTGTTATCGACTTTACAGAAGGTAAACTAACAAAAAACGATACCCCTATTTGGAAAGTTTCGTATTATATGTTTTGTTATATCGCCAAATTATGGTGTAAAAAATGAAAGGAAATATAATAAAAGGATTTATAACAACTGAAAAGGCCATAAAATTATTAGAAACCGAAAATAAACTAACAATATATGTAGACACAAGGGCAAATAAAACAACGATTAAAAAAGCAGTTGAAGAATTATTCAAAGTTAAGGTTGACAAAATAAACATCGCCAATACGCCAAAAGGAAAGAAAGCATACGTAAAATTGGCTAAAGAGTACAACGCAGAAGAGGTTGCATCAAAATTTGGTTTAATTTAACGGTGACATAATATGGGTAAGCCAATAAGAGCACAAAGAATTGGAAACGGAAGCCCAACATACAGGGCTAACTCGTTCAATTGGCTCTGCGATGCCAAATATATAAACACCAAGGGTCGAACAATCACTTGTTTCGTCAACGATATACTACATGACCCGGGAAGAACCGCACCAGTGGTCGAACTAATCTCGGAAGACGGTGAAAAGTTCTACACCGTTGCATGGGAAGGCTCATACGTTGGCCAAGAGATTCAAATAGGACCGGATGCAGAGCTAAAATACGGTAATATCCTACCATTGAAAAAAATCCCAGAAGGCTTCCCAGTTTGCAACATAGAACTAGAACCCTACGACGGAGGTAAGTTATCCAAGTCCTCGGGGTCATACGCCGTAGTTCATTCAAAGCTCGAGGACAAAGTCGTCCTAAGGATGCCCTCTGGTAAAATGAAGGAGTTCCACCCAGAGTGTAGGGCTTGTATAGGCGTCGTCGCAGGTGGCGGAAGACTGGAAAAGCCTTTGAGAAAGGCTGGTAATGCTTTCTATCTATACCATGCAAAAGGCCGTAAATGGCCTAAGACACGTGGTATTGCGATGAACGCAGTGGACCATCCAAACGGTGGTAAAAGCGGTAAAAAGAAGAGTGGACCATCCACAGTCTCCAGGAATGCACCACCTGGAAGAAAGGTTGGTCACATAGCGGCAAGAAGAACGGGTAGAAAGAAGTAAAGGTGGGACAGAATGGCAAAAGACTTTAGATATCGGGGTTATAGCTTGGAAGAGCTCCAACAAATGCCTTTGGAAGAGTTTGCCAAACTTTTAAAAGCAAGGGCAAGAAGATCTTTGTTGAGAATATTAAACTGGGAAAAAACAAGATTCAATAAAAAAGAATACATGATCAAGAGTAATGAAATAGTTAAATTTTACAAAAAGGCAGAGGAAGCCGCAAAACAATTGAAAGAAGGAAAGAAACCAAAGCCACTAAGGACCCATAGAAGAGACGTTATAATATTGCCTTATATGGTCGGCCTAAGGATAGAGGTCCACAACGGTAAGGAGTTCAAGTCAATAGAAATAACCCCCGAGATGATAGGCTATAGACTCGGGGACTTCGTACTAACAAGGAAAGAAGTCATCCACAAAGGCCTAGGCGGTAAGAAGTGATAGGCTATGAAATACGGCTACAAAATACCAAAAGATAAGGAAGAGCTCTACGTAAGGGCTAGGTACCTGTATGCACCTATTTCGACCAAGGCCGCGGTCGAAATAGCAAAGACAATAAAAAATATGTTCCTCCCAGATGCAATAAAATACTTAGAAGACGTCATAGCCCACAGAAGATTCGTGCCATATAGTCGTTATACACATGTTTCACATAGACCAGGCACAGAAAACGGAATAAAAACAGGAAGATATCCAGAAAAAGCTTGTAAGTATTATTTGAAAATGTTAAAAAACTTGGAAAACAATGCACGACAAAAGAACTTAGACCCAGAAAGCCTTAGGTTGGTCCATGTAAAGGCAAACAAAGGACCAATAAGGATGAGATATAAATTGATAAAATATGACATAAAATATCTAAGGAAAAAGATAACACATATAGAGGTCGTTGCAAAACAAGAAAATAGAGGGGGTTGAACATGGACAGACTACCATCTATGGTTTTTGGAGCCCTATGGAACAACGCAATAATAAAGGAGATCGTTAGAAAAGAATATAGGGACGCTGGTTATGCCGGCGTCAAGATAACACCAACTCCTTTGCACACCAGAATAGTCGTGACGGTAAACAACCCAAGGAAGGCCGTGGCGAAGAACAAAAAAGTCATAGAGATTTTAAAGAGCTATGGAATAGAGAATCCAATAATAGAAATCCAAAAAAACAAGGACCCAACAAACGCCCAGGCAATAGCATCTATGCTAGCGGTGTTCATAGAACACTATACGTCATACGCGGAAAAAAGAAAAAGACTTAGAAGGCTAAAGTACTTCCTTCAAGAACAAGGTATAAGAGGCGCGGAGATAATAATCAAAGGCCGACACGCAAGGGGTATAGATAAGAAAATGAAAGAAAGACACGTCTGGGGTCAGATCAAAAAAGTTGGAGAATGTGTAAAAGAGCTCGTGGACGAAGGTTACGCAGAGGCAATCCCAAAAATGGGTATGACTTCCATAAGGGTCCGTTTGATTCCAAAGGATGTAAGGTTCCCCGATGAACTTGAAATAATAGAGAAGAAAGAAGAAGAAAAAGGTGAAGAAAATGAGTCCAAAGTTCAAGAAACGCATAGAAGAGCTAAGAGAAATGTCAAGAGAAGAGCTAATAAACCTACTGAATGAGCTTCAAGGTAGACTTTTAAGCCTTAATGCATTGAAGTCCGCTGGTGGTCAGTTGGACAATCCTAAGGAAATAAGGGAGATAAGGAGAAACATAGCACGTATAAATTATATATTAAAAAATGAAAAATAAAAACAGCATAATATTTAAATATGAAAAATTATTCTCTTTTTAATAAGACCTATGAGTGAAGAACTACCATTTGATTTGCCTTCGGGAATACAATCAACCATAGATTTTTCTGAAATTTCAAAAGAGGAGCAACAAATCCTGATAAGACTTGAAATACGTACCGGACGTAAGGGTAGAAGGTTCGTTACCATAATAGAGGGTATAGACGAAAAAGACTTCGACCTAGAGCAGATGGCAAAAACACTTAAAAAACGTTGCGCAACCGGTGGCACGGTGAAAAACGGTAGAATAGAGCTACAAGGAGACCAGCGAACAAAGGCAAAGAAAATACTAATAGAAGAATTTGGTTTCAAAGACGAACAGATCAGAGTTCTATGATCAAAATCCCCCCTCGACTTCTAATTTTTCATGAACTCATTGGCCTTAAATGTAGGGTAATTTCTTCCGAAAACAAGTACAACATTGGCATCGAAGGGACCATAATAAAAGAGACAAAAAACTTTATAATCATTGATGGAAAAATGATAAAAAAGAAAAACTCTATATTTTTAATAACACTTCCCTCCAATAAAAAAGTGTTAGTCCAAGGAAACATTTTATTATTAAAACCAGTAGATAGAACAAAATTGTTAAAAGATGGTGAACGATATGCGAAAAGAAATATTAGGATATCCAGCTCCAGAAAACACTTGTGAAGATAAAAACTGTCCTTTCCATGGAACTTTACCCGCAAGACCACCAGTTAGAATAGGAAAAGTAATTTCAATGAAAAGGGCAAAAACAGCGGCCATAGAAATAAGAACACTTAGAAAAGTACCAAAATACGAAAGATATATGAGAGTTAGCAATAAAATCCATGCAAGGGTTCCAGAGTGTATAAAAGTCTCCCCAGGAGACCTCGTAGCCATAGCAGAGACAAGAAGACTTGCAAAAACAGTTTCCCATGTCGTCATAGGAGTCGTTAAAGGTGTAAAAAATGAGGGCAAAGAAGGCAAAAGTGACTAGGGCAATACCAGTTGGTGCAAGAATAGTCTGTGCTGACAACACAGGGGCCAAGATACTGAAGGTCATAGGCGTTAAAGGCTATAGGCCAACCAGGAGAAGGATCCCGGCAGCGGGTGTTGGAGACGTTGTTATTTGTTCCGTGGTCTCCGGAAAACCCGATCTAAAACACAAAGTCGTCCAAGCGGTCATAATAAGACAAAGAAAAGAGTATAGAAGACCAGATGGCACAAGAATCAAGTTCTCTGACAATGCTGCAATTTTGTTCAACCTAGATAAAGAAGAGCCACTAGGCTCTGAAATAAAAGGACCAGTTGCAAGGGAAGTCTTAGAAAGATTCCCAGAGGTTGGTTCTTGTGCATCGAAGGTGGTCTAAATGAGTAAGGCACCAAGGAAACAAAGAAAGAGATTGTATAATTTACCTTTACACCTAAGAAGAAAGCAACTATCTGCGCATTTATCCAAGGAACTAAGGGAACAATACAAAAGAAGAAGTCTCCCAGTTAGAAAGGGCGACGAAGTCAAGGTAGTACGTGGAAAATTCAAAGGAACCATTGGTAAGGTCGTAAAAGTGGATCTAAAAAAGTTCAGGATCTACGTCGAAGGCTGTACTTTAAAAAAGGCAGATGGCTCCGAGGCGTTTTATCCAATCCATCCATCGAACACCATACTGGTCAATTTAGACCTATCCGACCCAAGGAGGGTTAAAATAATAGAAAGAAAAAACGTAAAGGTGGAATAAAATGGCAAAACATGGACCAAGATTACATCTAAAAAGAATAGCTGCACCAAAAATATATCCCATAGAAAGAAAACATGCCAAATGGACTGTAAAGCCTGCATCGGGCAAGACATCGAAAGAAGAAACCGTACCATTATTGGTCATAGTTAGAGATGTTTTAAAACTTGCATCAACCGCAAAGGAGGCTAAATTTTTGATAAACAATGGTGACATACTTGTCGATGGAAAACCGGAAAAAGACTACAAGTATCCAGTCTCGTTGTTCGATATAATAGAAGTACCCAAGATCGAAAAAACCTATAGAGTCTTATTTGGAAAGAACTACAAGCTAAAGCTCGTAGAAATACCAGAAGAAGAAAAGTATCTAAAACCATTGACGTTGATCAACAAAACCTTCGTCAAAAAGGGCAAGCTCCAACTAAATCTATACAGTGGAAGAAACGTTTTGGTCGAACCAGAGGAAAAATACGTCAAGCTAAGGACCAAATCCACGATAGTCTTAAACGTACATCCAAAACAAGAGATAAAGGAAATAATACCAATGGAAGAGGGTGCCTATGTCTATATAAGATGGGGTAGGCTTGTTGGCACCGTTGGTCGACTAAAGGGCATAGAAAGACTCTCGGTCTTTAGTAGGCCAATAGGCATAGTCGAAGACTTGAACGGAGTCGAAAGAAGAACCATCGTGGACTACATAGTCCCATTGGGCAAGGAAGAGCCAATAATAAACATACCACGTGAGATCTATGAGTAATCCGATGAGGGAAATAGACCTAGAAAAGGTAACGATAAATATCTGTGTTGGTCAGAACGATGAAAAAATATTAAAGGCTTCGAAACTGATAGAAAAACTAACGGGAATGAAGCCATATAAATGTAGGGCTAGGAAGACCATAAGAGACTTTGGAATAAGTAAAAACAAGGTCATAGCCCTAAAAGTCACACTTAGACGAGACAAGGCTAGGGAATTTTTAGAAAAGGCATTGTACGCCGTCAACCACACACTGTCTAGGTCTCAATTCGATGAAAATGGTAACTTTTCCTTTGGTATAAAAGAATACATGGACATAAAGGGCGTTAAATACGACCATGAAATAGGCGTCCTTGGTATGGATGTTTGTGTGACCCTCAAAAGAAAAGGCGGTTGGAGGGTCAAATATAGAAAGAAAGAAAGATCTAAAATAGGTTCGAAACACAGAATAACAAAGGACGAGGCAATCGATTGGGTATCTAAAACGTTTAACGTAAACATAGAGTGATAGTATGGCCAAGGCACAAAGGAAAAAAGAAAGAAAATTTGGTAAAGGTGCACCACAACACCAATGCATATTTTGTAAGAACAACAAAGGCCTAATACATATGTTTGGAAAGACCATATGTCGTAAATGTTTCAGAAAGGTCGCAGAACAATTGGGATTCAAAAAATATGGAAGGTGAAACAAAATGATGCTCGATCCATTGGCCAACGTACTAACGGCAATAAAGAACGCAGAACAAAGGAGACTTGAATATATAGACATAGGACCAATTTCAAAACTGATAATAAAGGTCCTTGAGATATTGAAAAGGGAAAACTACATAAAGGATTTTGAAATCCTTGCCCCACCGGAGGAAAAGGGTGGAAAGGTAAGGATCTATCTATTGGGTAAAATAAACGACATAGGCGCAATAAAACCAAGGTTCCCAGTTTCCGTTGATCAAATAGAAAAATACGAAAAAAGATTTTTACCCGCGGTTGACGCAGGAATACTCATAATCTCTACGTCGGAGCATGGACTAATAACCAACAAAGAAGCCCTAAAGTACAAGACAGGGGGCATATTAATAGGATATGTATATTAATATAATATAATAGGTGATTCATATGCCACACTATGAGGTGTATGAAAAAACAATAGAATTACCAAACGATGTGGCTGCAGAACTGGAAGAGGACCTAATGACCTATAGACTTAGGATCAGTGGTCCAAAGGGCTCTTTGGAAAAAGACTTTGACAAATTAGGCCTTTCGATGGAACTAGACGGTAACAAGATAAAAATATACAAGAAAAATGCAACAAAAAGACACAAAAGAGTCATAAACACATACGCATCGAAGATCAAGAACATGATAACAGGCGTAACAAAGGGTTGGAGATACGAATTAGGCATATTTTACAAACACTATCCAATGAAGGTTTCGATATCTGGTAACGAGATAATAGTCGAGAACTACAAGGGTGAGAAAAAGCCTAGGAGAATACCAATAATCGATGGTGTCGAGGTCAAAATAGATGGTAACAAGATAATAGTCACGAGCATAGACATAGAAAAAGCCGGTACTATGGCCGGTTTGATAGAACAAAAAACAAGACCAACCAGAAACCTTTGGGACATAAGGAAGTTTTGGGACGGTATATACATAACAAAGAAAAAAGAGGTGGTTGACGAATGATCGAAAAAAGACTTTTAAGACTAAGTCTTTGGCTAAGGAGAACGAGACCAAAGTTCAAGGCACAAGGATACTGGAAGAACAAGAAATCCGTTAAAAGAAAGGACAACTGGCGTTATCCCGACGGCATACACAACAAAATGAGGAAAAAATGGAAAGGTAAACCTCCGTTGGTCTCCGTAGGCTATAGAGGCCCTAGGCTTGCAAGGGGCCTACATCCATCCGGCCTAAGGGAGGCATTGGTAAGATCCGTATCGGACCTAGAGTCCCTGGATCCAAACACACACATACTAAGGCTTTCAAGGACGCTCGGTAAAAGAAAAAGATCTATGATAATCTCAATAGCGGAGGAAAGGGGATTTAGGATAATAAACAAATAAAAAGGTGATTAAAAAATGGTAGACGTATCGAACCAAAGAAGGATGGCTGCAGAAATTTTGAAGTGTGGCTATCATAGGGTGGCAATAGATCCAGATAGACTTGAAGACGTTGCCAAGGCGGTGACCAAGGAAGACATAAGGCTTTTGATCGAACAGGGCGCAATCTACAAAAAGCCTATAAAGGGCACGGTCAGAAAGAGCGAAAAAATTTCAAAAAAGAGGAGAACACCCGGTAATAGAAAAGGATCCAAGTACTCGATAGTCAACAGAAAGAGAAGATGGATAAACACCATAAGACCATTGAGGGCAACGTTGAAAGACCTAAGGGACAAGGGTAAAATCTCCAGGGAAGATTATAGAAAATACGTTAAAATGGCTAAATCTGGTCAAATAAGAACGATAACACACCTATACACGATCCTAGAAAGAGAGGGTATAATAAAGAAGTGAAGGTGGGACTAAATGGCAACAGGACCAAGATACTCAGTGAAGTTTAGAAGAAGAAGGGAAGGAAAAACAAACTACAAACGAAGGCTAAAATTAATTTTATCCAAAAAACCAAGGGTGGTCGTTAGAAAAACAAACAGATACATAATAGCCCATGTGACAATGTTCGATAAAAAAGGGGACAAAATAGTCAAAAAAGACGACAAAGCACTCTATGTGACTTCCAAGGAGCTTGGAAAATATGGTTGGAACTACTCTTTCAAATCAACACCTGCGGCATATCTAACAGGCCTTTTACTTGGCAAGATGATGAAGGAGCTTGGCGTTGAAGAAGCCATCCTAGACATAGGCCTATACAGGCCTATAAAAGGCTGTAAGCTCTACGCATTCCTAAAAGGCCTCGTAGACATAGGCGTAAACGTGCCACATGATCCAGAGATCTTCCCAGATGAAAAGAGAATCACCGGTGAACATATAAAAGAGTACGCAGAGTCCATCAAAGGAACGGAAAAGTTTGAAAAACAGTTCTCATATTACATAAAGAACAACCTAGATCCTACGAAGATACCGGAAACATTTGAAAAGGTTAAGGAAAAAATAGTTAAGGAGTGAGACTTATGCCAAGGATTTGGGAAAGAGACGTATCAAGGACAATAAACATCGATGAATGGGAACCAAGGACAAGAATAGGTAAAAAAGTCCTAGAAGGAGAGATAGAATCCATAGATCAACTATTGTTCAACGGCGTAAAAATAAAAGAACCAGAGATCGTGGTCAAACTAGTTCCAAATCTAAAGTATGCAACCTTGAAACTTAGAAGAGTTATAAGAATGTCTGGAACCGGTAGAAAGCCTTCGTTTGGTGCTTTGGTCGTGGTTGGTAACGAAGACGGATACGTCGGCGTTGGATACGCCAAGTCTGCCGAGGATCGTTTAAAGGCAATCGAAAAAGCCCTAAACAAGGCATTGCTAAACGTTTCAAAGGTCATAAGAGGATGTGGTTCTTGGGAGTGTCGTTGTGGAACACCACACAGCATCCCAGTAAAGACCATAGGCAAAAGAGGCTCCGTTAGGGTCGTTCTAAAGCCAGCTCCAAAGGGAAGCGGTAGGGTCATAGGTGACTATGGAAAGGTCGTCATCAAATACGCCGGCATACGAGACGTTTGGTGTAATACATTTGGTCAAACCAAAACAACTATAAACTTTATATTTGCAATCAAAGATGCTTTAGACAATATCTATAAATACTATAGGGACGAGCTTCCAGACAATCTAAAGATTTAAAGGTGTAAATCCATGGAAAAAAGGATAGCAGTGATCAGAATAAGGGGTAGAACCGGGGTCAGAAGACCCATAAGGGAGACCCTTAGCCTATTAAGGCTACATAGGGTCAACCACTTGGTCATAGTCGACGACAGACCCAGTTACAAAGGCATGCTCAAAAAATGCGAACACTACGTGACCTACGGCGAGTTGGATAAAGAAACCTTTAAGGAGCTTTTGCTCAAAAGAGGACGTCTAAAAGGCAATAAAAGGCTAACCGAGGACTATATCAAGGAAAACACGAACTTTTCTAGCTTGGACGAGTTTGTGGATAAGTTCTTCAACTTTGAGGCAGATTTGACCGATATTCCGGATTTGAAACCCGTGTTTAGGCTTCATCCACCAAGGAAGGGTTTCAAATCCATAAAGAAACACTTTAAAAACAAGGGAGACCTTGGCTATAGAGGCGAAGCAATAAACGAATTGATAAAAAGGATGATGTGAGGACCATGAGAAGGTTTTCAAAAAAGAATAGAAAGTATTTAGGAAGACGAAGAAGAGGCTATGGTTATCAACAGCCACGTGGTGGTGGCTACAAAGGCGGTAGAGGCGCAGGTATAAAAAGATCCGGACACAAGAAAATAAATCTCTATAAGTACCATTACGAGGAGTACATAAAGTCTAGGAAAGGATTTACGTCCATCAAATCAATAAAAGAAAAAATCATAGAAGTCAATCTTGGCGAAATCCCAAGATTGGTTGAGAAATACCCAGAAATAGTCGATGGAAACAAAATCGATTTGAACAAACTTGGCAAGATCAAGGTCCTTGGCAGAGGTTCCTTAGACAAGGCCTACGAGATATTGGCGTATGCAACGACCAAGTCGGCCAAGGAGAAAATAGAGTCTTTGGGCGGTAGAATAGAGACGACAGTCTGATAACTATGTCGGAGTTTTTGGAAACACTTGCCAACATAGGCAGATACCTACCATCGATAGAGGCACCAAAGGTTAAACCAAATTTAAAATCCAGGATCTATACAACGTTTTTCATTGCCGTTCTCTATCTGGTTCTTTCGAACGTCTATGTATTTGGTTTGGTTAAGGACTATCCAAAGATAAAGCTACAAAAGGCTTCGATGACCTTCATACTGTTATTGATAGGTTCAAACATAGGAACTTTGACTAGTTTAGGCGTTGGTCCAATAGTCGTAGCCAGTATCATGCTCACGTTGTTATCCGGGTCCAAGATCATAGAAATAGACCTCTCCGATAACAAGGGTAGAAGGATCTACCACAACGCAGAGAGGACTTTGATGTATATATTTTGTGTCATAGAGGCCATATCGTTCACCATAGGCATGTATAGGAGTGGATTGCTCATTTTGGCACCACCGGTGAGCATAACTTTGCCGTTGGTCATAATCCAGTTCATAATAGGTGGCTTCATAATCATACTATTGGACGAATACATAGCCAAATACGGCATCAGCTCAGGTATATCGTTGTTCATCTTCCTGGGCGTCATACAATCCATATTCATATTCGCATTGTTCCCATTGGCACCATCTGGTCTAAATCAACCCGTTGGTGCATTACCAAAGTTCTTGTCCTATTTGTCCAGTGGTATGTTGAACAACTTCGTTTTGGCAACCACATTGGTGCCATTGGTGACCATGATCATAGTCTTCGTGGTCTCGCTGTACCTATGGATGGTTAGGGTCGAAATACCCGTGACCCATGTGAGTTTTAGGGGACAAGGTGCAAAGATACCGTTGAACCTTATGTATACCAACGTTATACCGTTGATCTTCGTTATAATGATATTCAACATCCTGATAAGCCTAAAGCCTTTGATAAGGTTGCCGTTGTACACGGAGTTCGTCGACTACTTCATACAGTCTCCTTCCGGTCTTTTGGGTTATTATACCCTATACCAGCAAAACATATGGCTTTTCCTAGAACATATACTATGTTTTGGTATATCTGTGTTGGTACTATCGGTGGTATTTTCGTTCTTCTGGGTATATAGCGCAGGTATGGACGCGGAAACCTTGGCAGATCAAATAATGGACATGGGCATGCAAGTCTCCGGATTTAGAAGGGACAAAAGGGCTTTGGTTAGGATATTGAATAGATACATCCCAGCGATAACGTTCCTTAGCGCGGTGTTCACTGCGTTGATAATAATATTCTCCGAAGCACTAATAGGTGGATGGGTAGGAACGGGTATTTTCCTAACCGCTGGTATAGCATATAGCTTCTATGAGGAGCTAAAGAGAGAAAAAGGTATAGAGAATTACGAATTCATAAGATATATGTTAAACAAGTGATGTTAATGGTTATTTTTGACGTTTTGTTGATTGCTTTTTGTTTTTCTCTTCTAGAGATTTTGTTGAATGAAAAATTCAGAAAGACAGAAAGACAACAAGAGCTTGCAAAAAAATTCATGAAAATGTACCAGGAAATGTTTACAAAAATGATTTCACAAGAACCATCATCCTTGGAAAATTTAAAAGAACTTTACAAATCGTTCTTGGATTTCTATATAAAAGAAATTGTGTTCAACGTATTACCGTTTTTGTTTGGATTTCTATTGGTCAAGTACTATTTAGGGACAAGCGAGATAACGGTCTACCCAGGACTGATGATAAAATCCATACATCCAGAAATATTTTATATACTGTGTTTCATAGGATTTATATTACTTTTTGGATCTTTGATTGGTAGTACTAATATGGTGATTCCAAATGCCAAGACCTGGATTAAGGACGAAAAGTAAGAGAAAGGTATACGTAAGAACACCGGGCGGAAGAACCGTAGTCCATTATAGGGAAAGGAACTACAAAAACCATAAATGTGCCCTATGTGGTAAGGTCCTACACGGCATTCCAAGGGGCAGGAACGTCGACTTTAAAAACATGGCCAAGTCAGAGAAAAGGGTCGAAAGGCCATTCGGTGGAATGCTCTGCTCGGAGTGTGCAAGAAGAATTTACAAACTAAGGGCAGAGGTACTATTCAACGAAGAACTAAGACAAAAATATTCAAAACATCCAATAATGAGATGGTACTTAAATCTATGACAAGGTGATAAGGCATGGTCTTTGAAGTCGGAAGATTGGTCATAAAGGTCTCCGGAAGGGACGCAGGAAGACTTGGCGTCGTGGTTAAAGAATTGGACGAGAACTACGTCGTGGTCTCTGGCCCAAAGAAGCTCACGGGCCTAAGGGACAATAGAAAGGTCAATAAGAAACACCTAAGACCATTGGAGATAAAAATAGAAATATCCGAAAATCCTTCGGAAGACGAGTTAATAAACAAGATGAAGGAAGCCATAAAAAAATTGTCCGAAGATCAAATAAACAGACTTAAAATAAACAAAAAGATGTTAAATGAGTGAAAAAGTATTTTTCAACAAATACCCTTTTAGAAGTTTTGTTAAAGAACAAGAAATATTTGTTAAAGATCCTTCTTATAAATCTTCTTCAAAATATGGTAAATCTCCAGAAGAAAGGTCTATAGAGGAGCTTCTCAAAGCCTCCATGGTGGTCATAGACAAACACCCTGGGCCTACGAGTCATGATTTGGTCCATACGTTGAAAAAGGTCCTCGGACTACCAACGAGTCATGGTGGTACCCTAGATCCAAAGGTCAGTGGTGTTCTATTGGTCCTTATAGGCAAGACGACAAAGCTCCAATTCGTTACACAAACGTTCCCAAAGGAATACATAATGCTGTTCAGGATTCATAAAAATGTACCAGAGTCAAAGTTAATAAGGACCATAAAAGAATTCGAAGGAGAGATTTATCAAAAACCTCCTTTAAAGTCTGCGGTTGCAAAGAGGATAAGAATAAAAAAAGTATATTACATAGACATCCTCGAACTTAGGGACAAGGACGTTCTCGTACAAATTGGTGTGGAGTCGGGAACCTATGCCAGGAAATTGGCCTTCGACATAGGCCGGGCCCTTGGTGTTGGTGCCCATATGCTGGAGCTAAGGCGAACAAAGGTCTTTGGCTTTACCGAACAAATATCGGTCCCAATGTACAAGTTCATCGACGCATACGAGATCTATAGGGATACGAACGATCCAGAGCTTTTACTGAAGTATCTACGTCCCATGGAGTACTTGGTCAAGGATATGCCCAAGATATGGGTCAAAGACTCCGTCGTTGCTTCGTTGTGTCATGGAGCTTCGTTAAAGGCGCCTGGGGTTGTAAAATTGACCAACGATATCAAAGAAAACTCCCTAGTTGCGCTAATGACGATGAAAAACGAGCTCATAGGCATAGGCATATCATTGGCCAGTTCCAAAAAGATTTTGGAATTGGAGCACGGTGAAATAGTCAAACCAAGAAGAATAGTCATGGACAGGGATCTATATCCAAAGATGTGGTAGTTTTGAGGGAAAGGATTGAAAAATACATAAAAATGATGGAAAGAGCCATAGAAGAACTAGAGCCATCGATAAAATCCTTACCCTTAGACACCAAAGAACTTATTGAAAACGTTAAACTCTATATAAACGATTCAAAGAACTATCTAAAAGAAAACAAGATTTTTGAAGCTCTGTCTTGTATTTCATACGCCGAAGGACTTTTGGATGCACTCAATTTCATGAATCTATTGAAAATAGACTGGAAAAGATTTAAATAAAAACATAATAAAAATCTTCTTTGTATGAAAGAAAAGAACTTATCGGAAGAATTCAACAAATTATTATTTTTAACGGGTATTTGTTACACAGAATACCCAGTAAAAGGAAGTTATCCATTGTTAGAATATGGAACTCATTTGATAAACAATATAATAGACTTTGTTGCCAAGGAACATGAAAAACTTGGCTATAAAAACGTTAGATTTAATATTTTGATTCCGTTGTCCTTGTTGGAGAAAATGAAGGATTTCTACGAAAAATTTGCCCCAGAGGCCTTCGTGGTCAAAGAGACCTTGAAAGGTCAAAAGTTCGACGAACCACTGGTCCTTAGGGCAACCAGTGAAATACCGATGTACCATACATATTCAAAGATAATAAGATCCTACAGAGACCTACCGGTCAAAATATATCAGATAGTCCCCGTCTTTAGATGTGAAACAAAGATGACCAGGCCTTTGTTTAGGCTAAGGGAGATCCAGCACTTCAAGGAGGCCCATGCATTTTTCGAAAACCAAGACCAAGCAATGGAAGAGTTCGATAAAGCCATAGACCTTTATAAAAGGATTTACGAGTACTTTAACATACCATATATAATGGTTGATCTCCCAGAAAAGGAAACATTCGCAGGATCCAATAGAACCGTAGATTTTAAAGTAATATTGCCGGATGGTAAGCTTCTGGAGCTTTCTTCGACCATAGACCTAGAGTACAAGTATTCCAAGGTCTATGAAGTAAAGTTCCTAGACCGAGAAAATAAAGAAAGATATGTTTACCAAATATGTTTCGGCATAGGTCTAGATAGGGTTTTAGGAACACTATTGTTCCTTGGCATGGATTCCATAGGCTTCTTTCTACCGCCAACCGTATGCCGAATGGTGCCAATAATTCCAATAACCAAACCAGAAAATCAAGAAAAAATAATAAAATATTGTGAAGAAATTAAAAAAGCCTTTGAAGAACTTGGTTTCGAGGCCTTGATCGATCTAACGGACGAAACACCTGGATCAAAGTTCTATGCTTGGGACATGAAAGGGGTGCCGTTTAAAATCGTAATAGGCGAAAAAGAATTAGAGTCTCAGACAGTCATGGTTTCCTTCAGAACCAAGGACAAGAAAGAAATAAAACAGAACGAACTAAAGGATAAAATCAACGAAGTGCTTGACTTTATAAATTCAAAACACAGGGAACTTATGATGAAAAAAGGTCAAGAGCTTCTTTCAAAGGTCGTTGTCCTAGATAATGTGGACGACCCAGAGAAAAAGGCAGAAGAGCTTGGTCTAAATTACATAGGTCAAATAATGGATTGTAATTTTAACAAAGAAATAATTGGAAAACATTTATTTGCAAAAGAAATCTAAAGATTTTTCAAATATTCTATCACACTTTTCGCTGCTATGGCTCCCTCAGAGCAAGCGGTTATTATTTGATTGATCTTGGCAGAACCGTTGGTAACATCTCCGGCGGCAAAAATACCTTTTATCGATGTTTCCATCCTTTCGTTGACCTTTATTCTGTTGTCGTCGTCAAGGTCCAACTCAAGACCTTTGACTACGTCTATGTTCGGTTCCCGGCCTATGTTCACGAAGACATGGTCTACGTCGATGGATCTTATTTTACCATCGTCATCGACCAAGACTATTTTTCTAAGTCTTTCGTCTCCTTCGAACTTTAATGGGGTAAATCCTGCCAAAAGCTCTATTTTTGGATATTCTTTGACCCTGTCCTTTGGAAACTTTGGTTCTTTGTACTTACTAATTAAGTAAACTTTTTCGGCTATGTTGCTCAAAAATATTGCCGAATGCAACGCAGACATTCCAGAACCTATAACGGCAACCCTTTTACCTTGAACAAACATAGCCTCGCAAAGGACGCAATAACCAAGGCCTTTGCCCAAGAAGTCCTTTTCCCCAGGGATATTTAATTTTCTATACTTGGTCCCTGTTGCCACTATAACCGCTCTGGCCTTTAAAGGCTCCGAGGCTTCCAAAACTATTTCAAAGGCACCATTCTTTTGTTTGATCTCTTTCGCATAGTCCCTTATTATTTCTATACTTTCGTAGGACTTAACGTGTTCTATCATCTTTTTAGCAAGTTCTTGACCAGAAATACCCCTAAGTCCAGGATAATTATTGATTTGAAAAATTTCGTTCAAAAGACCGCCAAGGTTCTGAGAAACAAGCTTTGTCTTTATCCCAAATTCGCCTAGGTATATGGCTGCGGTTAGTGCCGCCGGACCACCGCCTATTATGACTACATCCATAATTTAACCCTATTGTTAAAAACCTTTAAAAACATTCAAATTTTTATCAAAAACCTAAATATTTTTATTTATTAACCGTCTATTTGATAACTAAGATGACACTCATAAAGACACTTTCATCTGATCAAAAAAAGATTGAGGATGAAATAATAACGGAAAATGGTGTAAATATACAATTTGAACAATTGTTTAGAGTTCTGGAGTTATTAAATTCTATAACAAAAGAAAAGAATATGTATTGTTTTAATTTTAGCAAAGAAATATCCCCAAAAGAACTTAATATAAATAATTATGATCAACCTATACGAATTTTATATGTTAAGAAAAGAAAAGACGGGAGATTTGAAATAATAATAAAAAATAAAGTATTGAAAATTGCAGACGCATTATGGCTTTCTTTTCTAACACTAGATAATATAAAGATAAAGAATGAAGAAGATATCGAACAAAGGGTTGACATAAAAAGTATTAGAAAAGTTGAGTTAGAAGTCAATATTGGTAATCAAAAAATAATAAAAATTGAATTAAATGGATTTTATAAAGTTAAAGATCTATTTGAAAAAATTAATAAAATGTTTAAAAAATACAATTTAAATGTGGAAGTAAAAGAAATAGATGGTGAATATTCTGTAAAAGAAATTTTTATTACAATAGAAAAACGAAAAGATAATAACAATAAAATAAAGAAATTAATCGAGTTGTCTTGTTTTACAAATGGTATTCAAATTAAATCAGAATAAAAAATGCCGGGGCCGGGATTCGAACCCGGGCGGGCGAAAACGCCCATCGGATCTCAAGTCCGACCCGCTGCCTGGCTACGGTACCCCGGCACAAGACAAGGACAACATATAAAATTATATATCTAATCTTTAAAAATCTATTTTATGGATGTTGATAAACCCGTTAAAAACATTATGAGCATAAATTACACCTTCATATACGAAGACGACGATCCTTCTAAGACAATTGATAAAATTTTGGAAACTCCTTTACACTATATCATAGTCATAGACAAACTAGGTCATTTGGTTGGGGCTTTGGATCTAAAATGTGTTCTAGATCTTTTAAAAAATGATAAAAAAGAGCTTTCCGATGTCATCATAAAAGATATTCCATTCGTCCAAGATAACCAAACACTAAAGGATGTAATGAACGAAATGATAAAAAAGAAACTTCCTTTCTCGGTTGTTCTTGATCAAGAAAACAAGGTCATAGGCACAATAGATCTCTTGGATATAGCGTTTGAATCGGATGATTTAAAGGATTTTATAGTTAATTTTATCGATCTTTCTAGAAAGGTGAAAGAGTAATGGAAAGAATATTTGAAAAAAAGATATATAAATGGAACCTTTGGAAAATAATACTCATAGTAATAGCATTTTCATTAGTAATATATATTTCATTACCATTTCTTCAATCGATCATCCTAGGCCTTATAATAGGCTATATACTTCACCCGATCTACAACAAACTAAGACAATACATAAAGAATGACATAGTCACCGCCTGTATAGTGATGGCGGTGTTCTTCATTCCTTTGATATTCTTCTCCATAGTCATCATCCAATGGATGTTCTCGGAGCTTGTCGAGATCTACCTGGGGCTTTCCAAGATC
>Ga0256834_1001027_pt1 | contig 19551 bp, 37 predicted proteins | sample 4281140metaG_FD_190536 | JGI IMG/M metagenome (GOLD analysis project Ga0256834, IMG submission 190536) | Hydrothermal vent microbial communities from East Pacific Rise, Pacific Ocean - 4281-140 | ecosystem: Environmental > Aquatic > Marine > Hydrothermal vents | place: Pacific Ocean: East...
TGTCTTCAAGTTTGTTAAACTCGTTAAGGTTGATAGGCTTTTTTTCTTCCATAGTTACATCCTCCCTTTTTGTTTTTTTATCTATATTCTAAAGGATTAATATCTCTAATAGGTTTCCAAATTTTATTAAAAAATTTACTTTCATTTTCTAATATTTCAGGATTAACTTGTTTTAATACTTGCATGTAATAATTATATATCTTTTGGAATCTTTTTGAAGTAATATCTTTTTTTAATAATTCTTTGTCAAAATATTCTTCAGTAATAATTTTATCACTAATTACAGGGTAATTTTCTTGCATGTAAAGTTTAAAATAAGGATTAATTTCGTATTTGGGATTTTCTTTTAATTCTTTAGCTATTCTAAATCCTTTTTTAGTTGTTTTACTTTTTGGTTTAAATGCTTTATTTTTAAAAATAGCATACTTTAATGCTTCTGCATATCCAATTCTTTTAGCTTCAATTTCATTGAATCCTAACAAAATAGCTCTACAATATTGAAGAATCATCATTTTAGGAAAGCGATTAAGCCTTACTTTTGTCATTTTATTCCCCCTTTTTGTTTTTTATTAAGAAATCTTTAACATTAATTAAGTTAATATCATTATTAATGCATCTTTTAAATTGCTTTAATAAGAATAGAGCTTCCCCAATGTCCTTAGGATTTTCAGTTTTAATTTTTGATATAATGTAGTCAATAAAATTACAAGCGATTTTCTTTTCTTTTTCTTGCATTCTCATTTTATCCCCCCTTTATCTTTTATTATACCAAATTTTTGTTAAAAAGTCAAGGTTTATCTTAAATTTTTTAAAATTTCTTTATAATTTCTAATTTTTTCTTGCAATTTTACTTTAATTAATTCTTTTAGATATTTTGCATAAAATTTTCTAGTGTTATAGCCATGTCCTGGGGCAGAATTGCAATCAATTATATAAGGGTTTCCTTTTAAATCTATTAATATATCAATTCCTGCAAAGTCTAAATTTAATGCTTTTAAAGTTTTATAGCACAATTCTATAGCATTATATAATTCTTTACTATAAAATCCAAATTCATGAGAACCGATTGTAGCAAATTTGTATTTATTTAAATTTTTATTTCTAACTACAAATGTAAAGGCATTAATTTCAGTTGGAATTTTTTCGTAAACTAGGAAAGCGTAATAATCTAACTTTTCATTTACTTTTATAATATGAATTCTATACTCGTGAGCTGTTTCAATAACTTTACTATAAATTATAGGATTATATCCAAATTCCTTTAGTCTTTCAATATCTTTTTTTGAAAAGCACAATACTAAAGAATTTCCTTGGTAACCATTTTTAATGTAAACATATACAGGAAATTGAATTTCATTTTCATTTGTAAAATAAGGTGTTGGAATATTGTGTTTTTTTGCTTCCTCGTAAAATTTTACTCTATCTATACACTTTTCAATTGCACTTTTAGGGTTAATCTCTATTAAATTTTTTTCTATAGTACAAGTGCTTCCATATCTAATTAAGACTTCAATTTTTTTAGTAAATATTTTATATAATTCACTTTCATTGATAGGTGTTACATTTAATTTATTAGCTAAATTTGGAGCAGTTGGAATGCTTGCAGAATTGTAAAGTATTCCGATTTTTTTCATTTTACCCCCCTTTTTTTCTTTCTTTATTGTAATTTACACAATTCCCCTTTATAATTATAAACTCTAAATTTAAAATGATATTGGTTTTTAATTTTAGCTATAGTTTTATATTTACAATTTGGTACTTTTATAATAGCTACTTTAACTCTATTTTTTAATACAAGAATATAAATGTAAGAAAATAATAAAGAAAAAATGAATATTAATGTTAATAAGTAACAAAAGAATCTTAGTAGTTTTTCTTTAATATACATAACACTTAACCTTTTGACTTTTTAAATCAATTTCAATAGTTCTAGCTAAATACTTTGAATTTATTTTAGCTTTTCCCCTAATGTAGAAATAAATATATGCTTTATATTCTTTAGAATCTTTTAAGTTAATAACATCTGCTTTTTGCCTGCAATATACTAAAGGATGTCCTTCCAAATAATCACATTCACTTAAAGTTATTTCATTAATGAGATATAATTCCCCCAAGATAGGCAATTTTTCTAAGTTGGAATTTTTACTTTTAATTGCTATAGGGACTCCGTAATTAAATAGTAAATAAGGTTCTTTTGTAATGGCTAAGCCTAAATACTTTGAGTCTTTTAATAATACATGGTTATGATGCCCTCTTTTTAATGTACCATATACAAATAAGTAATATTTTGGATTTAGCCCATCTTTTATTATTTCACTTAAGTATTTTGTCATACATTTCCCCCCTTCTTTTTTATCTAGGATAATATTCTTCAATATAACTTTTTAAATCTTTTATCCATTCGTATGCTTCCTCAATGGTGTTAAATTTTGGTGAGGAAATTTTTTCGTTATTTGTTAATGTAAGAATCCAATGGAATTTATCTAAACATTTTTCCAGTACAATAGATTGTACAAAATTAATATTGACATAAACACCATCTTTAATATCCACAAAGAACGGATATATCATAGTTTCCCCCTTTAGTTAGTTTTTAGTAGAAATAAAAGGGCAAAAATGCCCTTTAAATGTAAATTATTTAACTATTTTAATCCAACGCCTTTTTCTTGAATCCCATTCCCATTCTTTATTAGAATAATCGGAATAATCATTATTCCAATACCTTTCAGAATATCCATAAATAGTTTTATAACTTGCTTGAAAATTCCAAGATAAATTACTAACTAGCAACCCATTATATTCTTTAAAATTGCCTATAGTGTGAATCATTTTTTCCCCTTCTAATATAATACAAATCCTGGAAGGACTTACTAATTCTTCAAAAAATGGAGAGTAAATAAAAGTTAAAAGTTGTTGTTTAGTCAACCTTAAAGCTGAAATCCATTCACTTAATTCTAAAGTGTCACTTCTGGTTGAATCCCCTAACTTGTGAATAGTTCCGTTGTGAAATAAATACCCAATTCCATAAGTTCCTTTTTTCTTATTTTTAATGTAGTAAAATTCAAATGGATGGGTTAGTTCTGGAGTTGTTTTTCCCTTGCTAGTTAATCTAAAATGCACTATTAAATGCCTACTTCTCTGTTGAAAATATTTAATGTAATTCCAAGCAGTTGTTTTTGCCATTATTCCTTTAATCCGAACCCATTTTGAATTTTTTGAATCCCAATAGGTTAATCCTAGCCCATCGGAATTTCTTTCCCACATTTTTTCAAATGTTTTTTTGTCAATTTGATGCTTTGTAGTGTCCTTGTTTACTACTATTACACACATATTCCTACCCCCTTAGTGTTTTTTGTTTTTTCTATTTATTATATAGAAAATTCTAAAAAAAGTCAAATTAATTTATCCTCTAAGTAGTTCTTTAATTATTTCTTGAGTATTAATATATTCCATTGTAGAATCTTGTTGTATAATGGAATTAATTTCACTTTCTAAAGTTTCTAAATTAACTACTACACCTTTAAACCATTCTGGAATCCAATAATAAGCATGATTATAAAATGTATGGAAAGAAATTTTTGAATATTCAAAAAAAGATTCCCTAACTAGAAATATTTCGTTACAGTACTCTTTCATGGAATCGGTAAAGTAAATATGCTCATTTTTAAAATGAATAGCATCGTCGCTCTCGTCAATGTTATAACCTTTTTCAATTGCTAAGTTTTTTATGTAAGAAAATTTTTCAGTTATAACTAAATTATTAGGTAAAACTCTATAGCAATTTGGGATTTTTAATAAAGCTGGTGTAATTTTTTTATTTTTAAATAAGTTTTTACAATATTTAGCTAAATAATTAAATCCCTCGTCAATTGTAATTTCTTTAATTTTTCTTACTTTTAATAAACATCTTAAAAATTTTTCAAATGTTTTTTCCCATGCACTTACTTTATAATGATTAAAATAAGTAGCTCTAAATTTTTTAGGTAATCCTATGCACAAAATTTTTCTAGCTAAAAAGAAAATGGTTTTTTGAAAATCATTCATTTTTGATATATCAATATAATTTTTTATAATGCTAAGAGTTGAAGGTAAAGCCTGTAAAAAATGTACTGTACCATCTTCAAATCTTTCTTTAATTAAAGTAGGTAGAAAGTTAATAGCTAAAGCATTTTCAGTTAATGAGCTTTTGCCATAAATGATTACAGGAAAATACCATTTAGCTAAATATACTTTACTCATTAAATAGTCATCAGGATTGACAAAAATAGGTACTAATCTCTTTTTAATATCTTTTTTTATTTTAATAGGTACTCCTTCCATATGTCCAAATACTGGCTCTAATAATTCTTTGTCTAATCTTAGAAAGTCTATAATTGCTTGTTTTTTATTTTCGGATAAATTATTAAAAAATCTGGTATTAATTTTAAACTTTTCTTTTATTTCTTTCATTTAAAGCCCCCTTTCAGTTATGTATTTTTCATTATAATGCTTATAAATTTTTGCTATTTTTGAATCAAAGCTCTTGTATAATTTTTCAGAGCTTGAATAATCTAATTTTAATAAGGTGTTACAAAATGTAATAATGAATCTAGTTATATATTTAAATTGTATGTAATTTGTAACTTTACAAAGCCTAAATTCTAAAGTTCTTCCCCTCGAATTTTGAATAAAAAAATATCTTTCTGATGGGTCACTTAATCCAGCATAGCTTGTAAATCCTCTCCCAAATAGCTTATAATTTCTATTAATGGCACTAACAAATTTACTTTTTTTAATTGAAAAATATCTTTTTATTGAATCCCATTTATCTAGTAAATTATATGTATTATTAGAATCTTTATAAGAAAAATGTATATGAGAGCTTACTAATCTATGATGTAGCTCTGAATTACTTTCCATTTTTTTATAAATGTTTCCTAAAATATACTTAAATTTAGAATATCCTAATTTTGGACTTTTAAATTCCCCAAATCCTACTGAGCCATCATAACACAATAGAAACTTGTAATATAATAAAATAGCACTTAGTTTTTCTGAAATTTCGTTAAATTCAAGCTCTATACCAAAGAAATATTTGTCTTTTTCAGTTGCAATTGATTCTCCGTTTCTTCTGGAATAACTATTTAAATATTTAACACAATTTGAACAAAAATATTTATTTGCTACTCTAATCATGCTATTTTTATCAAATGAGCCTTGACAAATTTCACATTTTTTAAATTCCTGTTTAGGTACAAATCCTTTTAATCTAAGCATAAATAAATTCCCCTTCAAAATTATTTGAATAATTTTGAAATTGAATTTTTAATCTTAAAAAAGAAACCTTTTTACTCATATATACCCCCTTATCTTTTTTTCTTTATACTATAATTTTATCTTAAAGTTAATGAAAAGTCAAATTTAGTTTTACTGAATTATTTTGAATTATATTTAAATCTTTTAAATTTTCTTTGAATTTCTTAAATTTACTCAATTTTTTCTAAAATTGCAATATTATATTTTATATTTTGCAATTCTTTCTCAGTTAAAATTTTTCCTTCTGGAAGTCTTTCTTTTAATTGAAACACAATTGCAATATCACCTTTTTGCATTTCAATTTTTATTCTATTAAAAGAAATATTACATTCTAATAATTGACTTAGAAATTGTGCAGTAGTTTCGTGACCAATTGCAGAGATAAAATTATTTTTACTTAAAATTTCTTTTGCTTTATCAATAGTTATAGGATAAAAATTATATTTACCAAAATTTGTTAAAATAGGACTATTTAAGATATAGATTTTTCTCATAGAAACCCCCTCTTTCCTTTTATTATACTGAAAAATAAGAAAAAGTCAAGTAAAAATTTCGAAATTGAAATTCAATAATCGCTAAAGAAATATAAAAATCAATATAGATTAATGTTTATTTAAATCTTTAATACATATAATCCCTAAAACTAGAGACAATCCACAAGATATAATAAAAAATAAAGTAGAAAAATCTTTAGTTTTAATAAATGTATAGAGAAAAAAGTAAAATAAGATAAAAATAAATAGCAATAAAATGCAAACTAATATTATTAAAATTTTATCTAAAAATTTATTCTTCAATAGAATTTTCCTGGAGATAAGTTTCTAATAAGTTAATAGAATAATCTTTTATTAAATTGTAAGCTATTTGGAGATTTTTAGTAAATATTATTTTTTTAAAAAGTTCTTTTAAAGTGCAATTATTATTATTTAATACATACTTATAGAATTTATCAAAATTAATAAATTCTATGTTAGAAATAATATTTTTCCGTAAATCATAACTTGTTATATTATAATAGTTTTTTAAATATCTATGTAATGAATCATATATAAAGTCTCGAAAAATAACTCCAAGATGCCATGCTTTATTATCTCCTAATATGGCATAAGATAATTTTTTTAATACATCATAAGGTAAATTATCAAAATTATTGTAAATAAATGTAAAGGTTTCTTTAAAATTTACACCTTTAGTATTTAAATTTGAAAAATAACACCTAATGTAAGCTAATAGTAATTGAGAATAATCTTCAAGTTTGAAATTCCATCTCCAAAACCCAGAATCAAGTACTCCAAAATTTTCGTATAATCTTACATATTTAGAATTATTTTTTTCTAATATTTTTAAGTCTTTTAAAATCCTTTCTTTTAATTCTTTTAATATTTTTTTCTTTTTCATTTCTTTTTCAGTATTTTTAAACATATTTTACCCCCTCTTTTGGTGTTTAGGTAAGTCTTTTATGTAATTTTCATTAAATATTATAGCAATAACATAACCGCCATAAAATCTTAATCGAAATTGAGTTTCAGTATAATTATTGTAAATCCCCTTCCATCCCAGCCATGTCTTTAAATGAGTAGAAATTGCTTTTTTCTTAATACTTATTAAGTGTTTTAAATTATTTTTTTCAATGTAATTTTGGATTAAATCATATTTCTTTTTAGAATAATAATAATTTTCCCAAATTTCTTCAATATCTTTTGCAATTTTTTGAATTTCTTTAAAAGAAAAAACTTTTTCCATGTTTTACCCTCCTCTCTTTTTTATATGTAATCTCTTAATATGTTTAAAATATTATTTCTTTTAATGTTAAGACTTTCTTTAAATAGTTTTAACGCTAATTGAATCTCTTTTTCAATTTCTTTTAAATTTTCTTTTTCTGGTAAAATAAGATTAAATTCTTTTGTTTCTTTGTTAAATTTACATATATCAATTATATAATATGAAAAATTTTTAAATTTAATTTTATACTCAATGTAAACTAAAAAGTATTTTTTACTTTCAACAAGTTTTAATTTTAATCCTAAATTATATAATTTCTTATTTAATTTTTCTAAATATTTTAATATTTCTTTTTTATCATTAAGATTAAATAGTTTATGTATTTCTTTAAAATCTATAGTATTTTTAATGAAGTCAATAATGTGATTTTTTGTTTTAATTTTGTTGTAATAACTTTCTAAGTCTTTTTTTAAATAGTATTTTGTACTTTCTACAATCATATTATTTTAGAAAATAATCATTATTTAAGTTTGTTATAAATTTTTTATACTTTACAAATTTTAAAAAATGTTTTTCTCTTTTAGTTTTAAAGTCAAAAATGCTTGTTAAGTTAATTTTAAAGAAATTAGATAAAAAATCTAAGTTTAAATCTTTAGCTTTATCCATTGCAATAATAAAGTAATTTTGTTTTAATAATTTTTTCTCTTTTAAAATCATTTTAAAGTCCTATATAGTCTTTTAAAATATTGTAAATATAATAATCATTAATATTAGTGCTTAAATCATAAACTTGTAAAGCTAATTGAATCTTATTTTCAATTTCTTTTAAATCTTTTTTCTCTGGTAAAATAACTTTAAATTCTCTTGTTTCTTTATTAAATTCACAAATTGCAAATTCTATTGAAATGTAATCATTATTTTTATAAGGAAAATCTGCTCTAATATATACAACATCATAGTAAAAATGCCTTGACAAATAAAGTATAATGTTAATATTTGACCTTGCTAATTTTTTGCTTAAATTTCTTAAATATTCTCTAAATTTTTCTAATTTTTTAGCTTTTTCAGTTTTTGGCAATGGAAAATAATTCTCAATTTCTTTAAAATCTATTGTATTATTAATTAAGTCAATAATTTTATTTTCTAATTTACACTTAGTATAATACTTTTCTAATTTATTTTTCAAATTTTCTTTATAGTAGTTTTTTCCCATATTATACCTCCTTACTAGTTATTTGGTAATAATTCTTTTAAATTGATGTTATTTTCTTTTAACAAATTGATAAAATCTTGTTTACTAAAATATTTATTAAACTTTAATAATCCTTTCCCGGTAATTTGAAAATATCCTAATCTCGTATATTTGAAATTTTCTAATCTTTTAAAGACTTTAACTTTAATAACATTATACTTAATAGTGCTATAATCAAAAAATATGTTATACTTGCTTAAATTCATGATTTTATTTAATGTTTCTACAATATGCTCTTGACTTAACAAAATATCCATTTTAAAATCCTCTTAAATTATACTTATTCTTAAGTACTTTTAATTTATACTTAATGTTAAACTTAAAAAATGCATACTTTAATTTAAATCTTAAAATCTTTAATCTAAGTAAATAATAAGAAAAAAATAAATAGTCTTTTATTTTACTAATCATTGAAAAGCTCTTTAAAATTTTCTTTTAATGCTTTTTTAACATCTTTAAATATTTCAGTAGCAATATAATCAAAATAATAGTCTTTATAAATAGTTTTAAAGAAAAATTCAAAATCTAGATACTTGTCTAAAATCCCTTTTTCAATTTCTTTGATTATCTTAATACTATCAATAAAACTAAGTTTAATGTTATACTTTTCTTTTAAATAGTGTCTTAAAAATTTTGCTGCTCTAGCTCTTAATTTCTTTTTTGTAATTTTTTCTATCTTGTCAATATAAGCATAAGCTGTATAACAAATAAAACTATTTTCACAATAATCCTTATTTTTTAAATACTCACAATTTTCTTTTAAATCACAATAATTACATACATTTTTAAAATAACTTACTTCAATAAAATTAGAATCTCCGTTTACTTCAATATCTTGAGACTCATTCTCATTTAAATCTAAATAATCAATTAACATCTCTTTTAAATAATTTTCTATATAATCCAAGAATTTGTCCTCGTCAATAATATTTCTAAATAATTCTTCAAAATTTTCTAAAATATCGTTACTATCACTCAATCTAAAATTTACTAAATAGCTTTTATTAATAGTTTTAAAAATTTTTTCTTTTTCTTTTTTCTTTTTCATTTTTACCCCCTCTTTTTTAGTTTCTAAGTCTATAATACTTGTACTAAATAAAAAAGTCAATTCTTATTATAGTTAATTATTTTAAATTAATCCATTTTTTCTTTAATTTTTTCAAATTTTCTTAAATTTTCTTAGTTTTTCAAGTTTTTTGATAAATTATATATAAAAATTTTGAAATTGAAATTCAATAATCCCTAAAGAAATATTGAAGCCAAATTACAAGCTCTTATCCTTTCTCTTAATCTTTACTAATTATATTTATAATCTATGTATAATTCTTTACTAAATTACTAAACAAATATACATACTAATACACTAAATAACTTACTTTTAAATGAAACTCATTTTCAATTTAGTTAATTCTACTTTTTAATATTTCTAGGAAAATACTCTTTAAGTCAATATGATTCTCTGTAATGTTTTTATAATAGATAAACTCGTAAAATAGCTTAATAGCAATCAATTTTTTAAAATTAACCTTAAATTTCTTGTTAAATTTTATCTTAATTCTCATTTTTTAAATTTTTCAACATTTTTCTAAAATCATTAAGACTGCAATCTTTTTCTATAATGTACTGCAAAATAGTATAATCTACATTATTAATAAATTTAATATAATTTAATCTTAATCTCCATAATTTATTATTTTGTTTACAAATTATATAAATATATCTCTTATTAATTTTTTCTAAATAATATTTTACGGGAAAATCTCGACTAAATAGATAATAACGAAATAGAAAATTTAATTCTCTGTCAAAAATATCTTTATTCTCTTTAATATATTCTTGTAATAAGTTATATATTAATTTTCTTAATTCTTTATTTATTTTCTTAATAATCATGTTAATAATATTTCTAAAGTTTTATAAATAATATTATAAATAATTTTTTCAAATTTATATACTTTAATCATTATTTAAATCCTTTATTTTTTTATTAATATATTTTAAATTTTTCTTAATTTCTTTAATATAATACTGTATAATATCTTTATTCTTACAATCTTTACTATATAAATAATTATTGTATTTTTGTAATAATTCTTCTAAATTTTCTCTTTCTTTAATAAAATCTTTTAAATTATAGTTTTTGTAAATTATGTTAATCATTGATAAACTGCAATAAGTAATCTTTTAATTCTTTGTAAATAAAATCATTAGTTAATTTATATTTATACTCTACTTCTATAATTAAACTTACAATATCCTCATATGATAATAATGTCAATTTTAATAATTCTAGCCCGTTGAAAATAGCTATATCATTAATATGTTTTTTAAAATAGTTAATTAATTTAACATCTAAAATTTTGTAAAATTTTTTTGATAACCTGTTTTTTGCCATTTTTATCCCCTTATAGATTATTTTTTAATAATCATTATTGTTTAATAATGCTAAAAATACTAATGTTGGGATTAAAAATAATATATAATTAAAATGTAAATTATATTTTTGATTAATAATGCTAAAAATAAAACAAAATATCCAAAATAAAATAGTATTTTTCATTAATTTATTCTTTAATATTTTATTAAATATATGTTTAATTTTTTGACTAAGTTTTTTAAGCATAGTTTACCCCCTATTAAGATTTATAGAATTTAAAAATAGATAGTTATGAGAAAACTTCCTCTTTAATTATTCTATTGATAAATTCAATCTGCTCTTCTATCCGTTTAATTTGCCGATAGAGAGCTTCCTCAAAATTGGGGTCATGCTTAAACTTACCGCTATGATAATATTTTTCAAATTTCCTTTTTTCTCTTTCTAAAGTTTCTCTTTCTTTTAATAAATTTTTTATATACTTTTCATTATACATTTTTTACCCCCTTATATGATTTTTTAATGAAAGAGGCTAGGGATTAAGTTTCCCTAGCCCTTAAAGATTTTTACTTAGATAGACTTAACTTTTGTATAGCTTCCTTTTTATACCACTTAAATGGGATTGTAAATTTTACTTCCATGTCTGGTCTAAATTTTGTAAACTCTCTTACAAAATTTGGAAACTCTTGTACAAAATAAACTTTAGGGTCTTTGCTAAAAGGTCTTACATTTTTTTCTATATAACTTATGATAAAATGTCTTAACCAGTTTCCAGTGCGTCCCTTAGCAGGGACCTTACGCTCAAAATGAGCGTAAATTTTTCCTAACTTAGGCATAATAATACAAGTAACTCCTAACTCAACTAACTCAAAAGGTTTTTGGTTAGTGTGTTTAATCATAACTCAACCCCCTTTAGTTTTTTTATTTTTGTTTTTTACTCATAGTACCATAATAACTTATTTTTCTATAAAATCAAACTTTAAAAAATCCTATTATACTTTATTATAACTAGTTATAAGTAACTATTTTCTATAGCTTTAATTTTTGTAATTTTTTAAAATTTTTCTTTAATTTTCTTATATTTTCAAAAATTAAAATCCATTTTTATTCTTTTATTTTGTAATTAATAATCAATTTCAATTAAATAGCTATTAATTAATGGCATACTTTTTGCTATAATAATTGTTTACTATACAATACAATAACTACTTTCTAACTTTGATTATTATTATATTTTAATATATACCGTTTATTTTGCTTTATAACATAGCTTAAAGTGTAAACATATATCAAAGTACCTTTTTGCTAGTAACACGCTTATATAAAGCAAAATAAAGCGTGTTTTATCTTTGACTATGTCTTAGCTACAAGAAAATTGTAATTTATTCTCATTTACAATAACATTAAATAACACTTATTTTATAATAGTAACAAACTTATATTTTACTAATAACATTAAAATTTGAAAAAAAACTGCAAAAATTAAAGATATTTTCTTTTATTTACCATTATTTACTTTTGTTTAACTATAATCCCTTATAATCAAACTTGACCAAACTAGCTTTTTCCATTATAATTTTAATGGGGAAGTATATCCTAATGTTTACTCTTTACTATATAATTATACTTACATCATTAATATCTTTACTAAACTAATATACTATTATACATACTTAATCATTATACTTATATATTTATACATTTACTTATTTACTACATTTATCTCTTTATATGTTTACTTTATTACATTATTTACTAATTTACTTAATTAATAAATATACTACTTTTATTTACTTACTATTATACTACATCACTATACTTATTTCTTTATACATTAACTTTACTTATTTTCTTATATCTTTATACATATATTTACTTATATCCTTAGACAATAACCTTATTAACTATTCTACTACATTAATATCATTTATTACATTATATACTTACCAAACTTTATTCTTTACTTATTTTATATCTTTACATATTTACTAAATTAATATAAATACTAATTAAATTTAATTAGTAAATATACCCCCCTACTTTTGTTGCAATTGATTTTAAATTTTAGAAAATGGGTAGTTAGACACATCTGATTTATTATAGTAATATGGGAAATTCACTTTATTATAGTAATATAGAGATTTAAGTTGATTTATTATAACAATATAGGACTTTGACTTAATTTATTATATATTACTCTTTAAAGATACTTCCTCCATATCTTTTATCTTTCTTGTATTATTAGTGTAACAATAGCAAGAATCGCCTATTTTGTATAATCTTAAGTCTTCTAGTATAAACTTATCTTTTTCTTGTTTTAAGGATGCAAGTAATTCTATTTTAAGAAGTTGAATTGGATATAGTTTATTTGCAAAAAAGTTAATGTGTTCTTTTGGTATAGTAAAAGATAAGTACTTAAAAGAAGTTTTAGGGCTAAAAGGGGATACCTTTACTATTATATGCCTTGTTTGTTACAAGATATTATTGTTCCATTATATAGGATTTTTATGTACATAGTTAAGCTCCTTTGTTAATTTTAGAAAAGAATTTTTCTAACCACTTATAAGCATCTTTTTCAGTATAAAATGGTTTGGAATAGTATTCACTTTTGTTAGATAATTCAAATACCCAGTAATACCTATCTAAAGTAGGAACTAGTATAATTGATTGAATGTGATTAACATTTACATAAATTCCATCTTTTATTTTAATGAAAAGTGGTTGTACCATAACTATTCTTCCCCTTATCACTTTTCTTTATTATTAGGTTTGGTCTTTTTTCTTTGTACTTTTTTTCTTTTAGCTACCTTTTTAGTTTTAAGGTTATTATTTCTCTTCTCTTTCTTTCTGTTATAGATTTCTTTTGCACAATAGATTAGTTCTGTTCTCACTTTTTTAAATATCCAATTTAGGGAATTCCACATATAAACTGTAGCTACTCCATCTTCTGGATTGTTGGAAAAGCGATTTCTTAGCTTAATGTAAAACTTTACTTGGTCTTTTAAGTAGTTTAAACTGTAGTAAAGTTCTTTTAAAGAGGCATACCGTTTAAAGTAATGTTCCCAGTAAAATTTCGTCATTTGCTGTCTCCTTACTTAGAGTTTGCTAATTCTCTTATTACTGGCAAAATTACTTTAGAAACGAATTCTTCCATCGTATTTAAGTGTAGTAAATTTGAACTTTCTTCATAAACTACTACTTTATTTTGGTTTCTTGTTAAATTGGGTTCTAAAACTTTAGTATAATTTTCAACTTTTACTATTTTTCTACTCATAGCTTTACTCCTTTTTTTATTTATTGTTCTGTATTATCCCCTATTTCTCCATCTAAAAGTAAAAAGAATATTACAACCATACCTATCCAAGAAAGTAAAGAAAAAACTAAAGCTCCTACAATAAAATCAGGATTTAATTCATCTTTATCTTTATATTTGCAAGCTAACAATAAAAGAAAATATAATAGTACACACCCAGCTACATATATATTAAAAGGAGTAAAAATGTGCATAGTATATCCCCCTTTAAAAGTTTTCTAAGTATTTTCTTATGTGGTTTTTAGCTTTATTAGTAAGAGATGAAGATAGGAATAAAATAATTAATCCTAACCAAGAACTTAAAGAAAATATAAGAGCAAATACTGCAAAAATAAAACCTAAGTGCTCTCTTTCTTTATACTTAAATACAAATAAAAGAGTGAAGAGAGAAAAGATACTTCCTAACAAGTAAAAGAAGAAGTTTAAGTGCATTTTTTCTCTCCTCTAGTATAGTTTTAACATTGAATCTATGTTAGTAACTTGAATTTTTATTCCATAAATGTAATAACCTTGAATACTAGATATTGTTCTAGGAAGACAAGCCCTAGCTATAGCTTCTTTTATAATTTGCTTTTCTTCTTTTTGCCCTATAATTATTTTCTTGGGGCGACTTCCTGTTTTCTCAAAGTACTTGTTTATCCTATCTTTAATTTCTTCAAAAAGGGACTTTGGCTTGTTCATAGTATTTATTATACTCCTTTTTTTATTTATTTGTCAATAGGAAAGTACTTGATTAATTTTGTCTTTAATAATTAAAAGATGCTGTTTCTTTTCTAATCTACACATTTTATATACAATTGATAAGAAGATGGCTAGTAGAAAGAATCCACAAAGTGTACCATAAATAGCATTGTTTGGAGTTAAAATGCATATAGTTAAAACAACACTTATTGCTATTACAATAGCAATAAAAATACTACCTTTAAAAAATGTATCCATTTTCCTTATTTTCTTTCTTAACCAATCGGATTCTTTATACCTAACTTCACGAAAAGTTATATTATAAATTCTAGAATTTATTTGCCATAGTTTTTCATCAAGTTCTATAAATCCTAAGTTTTCTAATTCTTTACATAAGCTTATAAAAGACTCTTCTTTATTTAAATATACTTTTACTAGATATAAGTCTTCCTTTTTTATAACATCTTTATACACTTGTATTGTCTCAATACTATTAGAAAAATTTAATAAAAGTTCTTTTAAAGATTCTAATACATTTGTATAACTAACTATTTCATAATATTTACTTTCGCTATACCATCTACTTGCGTTTATGCAATAAACTTTTACTAATACTTGCATTATTCCCTCCTAAATACTTTTATATTGTGAAGCCAAGTAGCAAGTTTAACTAATAAAAGAAATATAGGTAACATTAATATTGCAGTAATAAAAGCTATCACAAAAAGCCACCACAAACAAGTTCCAGCTATAACTATAAAAATGACAGTCAAAATATCTAAAATGCTTACTGCATTCTCAAAAAATAATATATCTTTAATGTAAACATATGCTACTCTTAACATAACAAAAAAAGCTATAACAGTTCCTATAATAAATAAAATTTTAAGCATTTGTATCCTCCCTTAAGTAATTTTCTACTTCAATTAAAAATCTTTTTGCTTGTTTTAGTTTATTACATTTCTTAAGAATAAAAGACTTTAATAATAAATCTACATCTCTATCTTCATATATAGCTTTTACTATTACTGGAAAGAATAAGTCATTTTTATACTTCCTTACAAACTCTTTTCTATCTAAATTTAACTTCTTAAGTTTACCTACTTTCTTTTCTATAACATATCTTAAGTTATTTATTAAGTTTAAAGCTCTCATAGTTTCCTTATATAAAGGAAAGTCCTTAGGTAATATAGATAACAAGTCATCTACTTTATCTTCTAGTATTAATTGAACAGCTTCGTGTAAGTGTAAATCTGTCATTATTTTGTGTCTATGTAAGTACCAAGAAGTTTTGAACTTTTTAAAACCAAAAGGATTCGTATAATCTACAATAGCTACATATCCTTCTATTCCTTCTTCTGTAACACATAATCTTTCTAACTCTTCTACACTTAATTTATCTGCTTTTACATAATCTACTTGATATTCTTGAGCTAACTCTTGCAATCTTTCGTAAGGTAAGTAATTTCCAGTAGATAAATCTCTTATTTGAATTAACTTGAGAATAGTTTCAGAGTAAGGAATTACTATTCTATGTTTTGGAGACAGTAACTCAAATAAAGGGATTAAATTATTAGAAAAACAGTCTTTTATAAACTTGTAATAATTCAAGTTATCTGTAATAAACTCATATGCAGTATTACAATGTTCTGACTTGAAAGATTGTCTTGTCTTTAATAAAAGCTTATTGTTAATATAAATAGGGACAATTAATGAACCATCAACTTTTTCAGTTGCTAAAACTTCATTATCATTATTATTAAATAAATAGTCTGTTTCAGGAACTTCTCCATAGTTGAAAAATTTATGACACGACAAGAAAGCTTTTCCAGTTTCATTATGGTAAGCAATTCCCCTGAATTCTAATTTTCTATAATCATCTAGAAAATCTTCATAATCAACAAATCTATAACAAATAATAGTAAACTCTTCCCCATCTACTAACTCTTTTTTTACTTTAAATGCTTTAGAATTTCCTACTAACTTTAAAGCTTCATTCAGATTTGGGATAAAAAAGCCTAACTTCTTTTCCATCATAGTAAAAACCCTCCGCTCCAGTTGAATATAAAGAAGTCATACTTTCAATAACTTTAGTACTTATAGCTTGATATATAGTAAAATCTACACTTTCAATTAAAATTAGTTTTGAATAATAAGTAGATAACCAACTAACATTAAATACACGATTCTTAATAAATTCTCTTTCAATATAAAGAGCTACATTAAAGTTTAAATCTAAAGCCAAATTACTTTGATAAATGATACTATCTTTAATAGTTACTGTATGTAATAGTAAATATTCTTCCATATCGTAAGTTAAACTTTTTACTAATTTATCTAAAATTAAAATATCCTTTAATCTTAAAATTCCAATATATTCTTTTAGTCCAAGTAATCCTACTATAAATTTACCTTGACAAAACTCTTCTTTAATTTTTGCAAGTTCTTTTTGAATACTCATACTATATATTATACCTTATTTTTATAATTTTTCAAATACCCTTCTACTATAAAGTATTCTGTAGAAATAGTTCCATCTGTAAAGTAATTAAAGCTATTAATTGAAGTTTCTACTGTTCTCCAAAAATTAACTTCCATTCCATATATATTATATTGTTGAGCTAAGTAAAAATTTCCTATGTAGGGAAAATGATTAGCTACATATTTAAACATTAATTCGTACAATTCTATGTCCTTTTTTAATTCTTCATATCTAGTATCTGTTGATACTCTCCTTACTTGTATATATTTAATATTTTTAAATTTACTTAAGTACTTTAAAATATCAAAAAATTCATTAAAGTTATACCTATTTAAAACTATAGCTATTCGTGGGTTTTTAGTTAAAGGTATTATTTTATCCCAATCAGGAATATCCCTTCTTTTCATTATTTTATAATTTGTTTCAGGGTTTAAAGAATGGATAGAGTAACCTACAGAATTTGTACACTTGTTAATTATGTCCATTTTTTGTAAAGCTAAATAACCATTAGTTCTTATTCCAACAGTAAAACCTAAAGAATGTAAAGCATCAATTAACTCATCTAAGTATTTATACATTAAACTGTCTGTATTTTGTCCTGTTATGTATAACTTCTTTATGTTATGTCTTTGGCAAAAAGTAAGAAACTTTAAAAAGTTTTTCCATTTACTAAAGTGAACATTTAACTGATTATGCTTATTTAGTAAGTGAGATATATCTTTCCCAAGACAAAAATAACAATCTACATTACACTTCCCTAATAAATTTATATTTGCAAAAGTAGGATATTCCCTATTTCTATTCTTGTATATCATATGGCATCCTCTTTTGAAACTTTTTATCTAATACTTGAACTAAATCTTTTACTATAGCTTTATTATATGGGTCATATTGAATTAACCTATTTAAAGTATTAAAGTAAACTTCTTTTAAAATTGATTCCATACTTAGTAAATGAATCTTTAAATTTAATAACTCTTTGGTAGAATAAATAGCTAAAGTTATACTATAATGAAATTCCTTATTTAATATACCTCTACAATAACCTTCTAAAGTTACTGCATCTACATAATAATAAGTTACTTTTTCTTGTAAAGGAAGTTCAATAGGGTCTTCTAAAAAAGGAATATAATATTTTGGTACTTGTTTTACTATTATATATTCTGATTCTATTGTATTAATAACTTTGACTTCGTTAACGACAAATTCATAACTAGGTAAAGAATTTATAATACTGGAAGGAAGCCTGATAAATTCCCCAAAAATTCCCCAAGTTCTAAATAACTTATGTTCTACTAGCTCTTTTTCTATCTCTTCTTGTTCACACTTAAATCTATTTTCTATATCATATGGGATAGGCATTAGGATTTCCTCCCATACAATTTGCTAAAACAATTAATACAAATATATCCCTGTATATTATCATCATAATATCTAGTTTCTTTTCCACAAAAAGTACAATATTTAGTCATTTCATCAAGAAGAATAACTTCACCTAGTTTAGATAAGTTTACAGTAGATAAAATTTCCATCTTGACAAAAAATGGAAAATAAACTCTATCTAAACATTGCTTTTCAAACTCTTTATCAATTAAGTTTAATATTTTTACTTTTAAGTTTGCTAAAAATTTTTCTTCATCTTTAGTTAGAAAACTCATTTTTCCTCTCCCTTAGCTTAATACTGTAGGTTTAGTAAATTTTTGAACTTCTTGAGTATCAGGAACAGCTAAATTAGAAGTTACTTTAATGTATTCTCTTACTAATTCAGGATTACTTACTTTATCATATGCAACAATTTTATCATCTAATTTTACACTTATTGGTTCAGTAGAAGCTGGGAATAATAAAGGAACTAGTGCAATGTGTATCTGTTGCGGGTTCTGTAGATTTACTCCAAATTCTACTTTAACACACTTTTTAATTTCTCCTTCTTCCTCATTTAAAATACCTAAACAAAGCTCTCCACTTATTAATTTAAAAGCAATTAAATTAACTTCATTTAAAGTAGTATTACTATCACTTTTACTTACAGTAAGAAGTTCTGTCATAGCTCTATCCCCCTTTAAGTTTTTATATAATAATATTATACCAGAAAGGGATTAAAAAGTCAAGATAAAATTTTAAATTATTGAAGAAAAGTACATAATTGATTTTGAGATAAAATTTGATTTGATAAAGGCAATATTTCTGGGTATGCTAGTCCAGTCAAAAATATAGCACTTAAAAAGCTAATTTCTATAATTTCTTCTTTACTTAGCTCTTTTTTAATATAATAAGTTAAATCTTTTCCATACATCTTCAAAACTGTTTCAAAACAGTTCATTAGATAATCAGTAAGAAAAACCTTTAAGTCTTTTTTAGCTTCTTCTGTAGTATTTATTGTAAACACTTTATTCAAAAAAGCAATATTTAAAAACTCACCATTCTTATCT
>Ga0256834_1001028_pt1 | contig 19521 bp, 21 predicted proteins | sample 4281140metaG_FD_190536 | JGI IMG/M metagenome (GOLD analysis project Ga0256834, IMG submission 190536) | Hydrothermal vent microbial communities from East Pacific Rise, Pacific Ocean - 4281-140 | ecosystem: Environmental > Aquatic > Marine > Hydrothermal vents | place: Pacific Ocean: East...
TGATGAAAGTGATGAAGCTGTACATAACTCTTTAGCCTCTGTATATAGAAATGAAAAACAATTTGCTTCAGCTAAATTACATCTGAATGATTCCCTTTCTATCAACGATAAAAACCCTATCACATATTACAATTATGGAAATTTAATGTTAGATATGGAAAGTGAAGATGCAGCACGGGAGATGTACCAAAAAGCTATTGAGTTAAATCCAGATTTTAAAGAGGCAAAAGAAGAGTTGGCAAAATTAGATAAAGAGTAAAATATGAAACTATATGAAATATATAAAATAGTTGATGAGATATCCCCTTTTGAACTACAAGAAGTGTGGGATAATTCTGGAATTCAAGTAGGTTCAAATAATCAAGAAGTAAAAAAAATAGTTTTAAGTATAGATGTTGATGATGAGCTAATAGATTCACTAGATGATGATACTCTCTTAATTACTCATCATCCAATTATCTTTAGCGATTTAAAACAGATAAATTTTGATACATATCCTGCAAATTTACTTCAAAAAATGATAAAAAAAAATATTTCAAATATTGCAATGCATACCAATTTTGACAAGACACATTTGAATCAATTTGTAGCAAACGAGGTTTTAGGATATGAGATAATAAAACAAGATGAATTTGGAATATATCTTGAAATAAATGAAGATTTTGATATTTTTAGTCAAAAAATTAAAGAAAAATTTTCATTAAAAAATACTAAAGTTGTAAAATGTTCAAATTTTATAAAAACAGCAGTATTAACAACTGGTTCAGGTTGCTCTTTAATCCCTAAAATAAAAGCTGAGTGCTTCTTAACTGGAGATATAAAATATCATGACGCAATGCAAGCAAAAAGTATAAATTTATCACTTATTGACATTGGACATTTTGAAAGTGAATGCTTTTTTGGTGAAATTTTACAAAAACATTTGAAAATTTTAGGTTTAGAAGCTATAATTGCATCATCAAAGAACCCTTTTACATATATTTAATCGAAGGAGATTAATGAATCCGCACCTAAAACAACTTATAGACCTATCAATAGTTGATCAAGAAATTGACGCTTTTGAACCTCAAATAGAAGAGGCGAACTATAAATTTGAAGCAGCAGTAGCTAAAAAAGATAGTATCGATAAAGATATTGAAAACTTAAGCAATGAAATTAAAGAAGAAGAGCTTAAAAAATCTAAAAATGAACTTCATTTAGCAGAACTTTCTCAAAAACTTGAAGATAATTCTAAAAAAAGCAAAGATATAAAAACTGAGCGTGAGATGAAATCACTTCAACTTGAAGAAGAGATTGCAAAAGAGCAAGTTACTTTTGCAAATGAAGAGATTGAGCGTTTAGAAAAAATTGTTAGCAATAAAAAAGAGCAAATTGAAGCAGCAAAGGAATCTTTAGTAGATGTTGAATCTAATCTAGAGATAGTAAAAGCTGAAGTTGATGAAAAATTAAAGATGATAAACGAAGCTAGACAAGCAGTTTTTCTTAAAAAAGAAAAACTTTTAGGTAGTGTAAATCAAAAAGGTTTAACATTTTATCAAAAAATTCGTCGTTGGGCTAAAAATACAACTGTTGTTAAAGTTGAAGAACAAGCATGTAGAGGTTGTAATATGATTATCAGCGATAAAGTTTATGCTGATGTAGTAAAAGCAGAAGATATTACAAATTGTCCACATTGTGGTCGTATCCTTTATGTGGATATAACTCAAGAGTAGGGCTTTGCCTTTTAGTATTTTATATTTCATCCTAAGTGTAATGCTATATATTGTAGCATTACCACTTTTGATTTTTCTCTCATTTAAGCCAAAATATAAGCAATCAATTCCATCAAGATTTTTCCTTTTTAAAAACAAAAAATTTGAAACAAAAAATGGCATATGGTTTCACGTATGCTCATTTGGTGAAGCAAGAGCGTTAAAGCCAGTTTTGGATAAATTAAAAAATGAAGATATAAAAATAACAACAATAACACATACTGGTTATGAAGAGGCTAAAAAATATAATGCTCAAGTCAGGTATTTACCTTATGAGATGTTTTTGCCATTTTGGATGAAAAAACAAAAAGTTTTGGTTGTTTTAGAAGCTGAATTTTGGTATATGTTATTTGTTGTAGCAGCTTCTAGGGGTACTAAAGTAATCCTCTTAAATGCAAGAATATCTGAGCGAAGTGCAAAAAAATATTTGCAGTTTGCTTGGTTTTATAGAAAAATGCTCAAACATGTAGAGATTGTATATGCACAAAGTGATGCTGATAAAAATCGCTTTTTAGCTTTGGGTGCTAGAAATATAGAAGTTATTGGTAACATAAAGTTAGCAGGAGAGATTAAAAAGACAAAAAGCTATGAAAAGCCTACTGTTAAAACAATAGTAGCAGGAAGTACTCATGAGGGCGAAGAAGAGCCGATTTTAAAAGCTTTTATAAAGTATAAAAAAGAAAATGACTCTAAACTTATAGTAGTACCTAGACATCCTGAGAGATTTGATAGTGTTTATGAGTTGATGCAAAAGTATAAAAAAGAAAACTCTTTAAGCTTATCAAGATTTTCAGATAAAGTAGACTTTAAAGCTGATATGATTTTGATAGATGCAATGGGTGAATTAAATAATATTTACGCAATAAGTGACATAGCAATTTTAGGTGGAGCTTTTAAATCTGATGTAGGTGGACACAACCCACTAGAACCTGCTTTTTTTGGATGTCAAATAATTACAGGTAAACATTTTTTTCATCAAAAAGAGTTGTTTAAATATGTTCATCATGTTCAATATGTTGTAGCAGATGAAATTTATGAAGCAATAAAAGAGTGTAAATATCTTCCCCCATCAATGGTTGAAGAAAAAATAAAATTAGATAGAGTAATAGAAAAAATTAAGGAAATAAATTAATGTCAAAAGAAAAAGCTTATAAACTAGTAGCAGCACAAGAGGGTATTTCTAACTCCTCTGCAAAGTCAATGATTGATCGTGGACTTGTATATGTTGGAAATAAAAAAGTTATGATAGCTCGTGGAGAACTTGATGAAAAAACATCGTTTCGTGTTATAAAGGTTGAAAAGCCAAAAATTATATTTGAAAATGATGATATATTAGTAGTAGACAAACCACCATATGTTAACTCTGATGAGATTGAGAGAATGTATAAAGATGTTCAACTTCTTCATAGGCTTGATCGTGAAACAAGTGGAGTCTTAATGCTTGTTAAAAATGAAGAGTTTCGTCTAAAAGCGATTGGTGAATTTAAAAAAGATAAAGTATATAAAGAGTATATTGCATGGGTTGAGGGGATTATGAGTGAGCCAATCGAGGTTGATAAACCAATCCATACCACAAAGAAAAACAACCGTGCAACTTCAAATGTATCTAGCAAAGGAAAACCTGCAAGAAGTGAGTTTTTTCCAGATCTTGTAGGAAGTAAAAAAACAAAAGTGAAGTGTATAATCCATCATGGAAGGACACACCAAATTCGTACACATCTGCGTTATATAGATCATCCAATAGTTGGAGATGAACAATATGGTGGTCGACGTGCAAAAAGAGTTATGTTACATGCTTTTAAAGTTAGACTTTTAGGTATGGAATTTACTGCACCTGAGCCTAAGGCATTTATTCACTTTGAATAGTGTATATATTGGAATTGATTTGGCTTGGGGAGAAAAAAAACTCTCAGGCTTTTGTGTATTAGAATCAACTCCGCACTCAAAAAAATTAAAAATCTTAGATGTAAAACTAATAAAATCAATTGATGAAATTGTAGATGAGATACAAAAATATAAAGACTTCAAAGTTTATGTTGGGGTTGATGCTCCACTTGTAATACCAAATGAGAGTGGCAATAGAGAGATAGAAAAAAAATTTAATAAAGATTTCTCAAAATATAAAATTTCAATGCTCCCAGCAAACAGAAAAATACTTACAAAATATAGTAAAAAAATCAGAAGTGAAATTTTATTTAAAAAACTATCAGCATGTGGGTTTAAAAGAGATTATAAGTCAAACAAAGTTATTTTTGAAGTATATACCCATTCCACAATTGCAATGTGTTTTAATAATCATAAAATTTTACAATACAAAAGAAAAAAAGGTCGCAATACAGCTTTTATAAAAGAGCAATTAGAAATTTATAAAAATTATCTTAAAAAAGAGTTACTCCAACATACCATACTAAAAAAAGATATTAGTACTTTAAAAGGGCAGGGTTTAAAAGACTATGAAGACATGTTAGACTCTTTAACATGTGGGTATTGTATCTACTATTGTCAGTTTAACGGAGCTAAATTTTATCAAGTTGATGGAGTAAACACTTTTGTTACCCCAATTAGTATGTGGAAAGTATATATACTAAGATGTAGTGACGACACACTCTATACAGGAATTACAACAGACTTAAAAAGAAGAGTAAAAGAGCATAACGGCACAAAACTAGGTGCAAAATACACAAGCAACAGACGACCGGTTGAATTAGTCTATTTTGAAAATTGTGATGATAAAATTGATGCGTGTAAAAAAGAGTATGCTATAAAACAGCTAAGTAGAAAAGAGAAACAGAGATTGATAAATGTTTAAAATATATATAGACGGCGATGCATTCCCAAATGCACTAAAACCAATTTTATTAAAACAAATAGAGCGTTTAAAAATTTCAACAACAGTCATAGCAAATAAAAAAATAAATATTGGAAAATCTGATTTTATAAAATATCTAATAGTAGAACAAGGTGCAGATGAAGCTGATCATAAAATAGTAGAGTTAACTAATGAGGGTGATTTGGTTATAACAGCCGACATCCCATTAGCAGATAGAATCATAACTAAGAACGCGCATGCTATAGACCATAGAGGGGAACTTTATAGTGTTGATAATATCAAGCAATATTTAGCAATGAGAAACTTGATGGAAAAAATACGTGAGAGTGGAGAGATAACAGGTGGACCAAAACCTTTTTCAAAAAAAGATGCAGAGTTATTTGCAAATCAGCTAAACGCTTTTTTGGGGAAGATCACAAAGATAACATAATTATAAATTTTACTTATAATTGCTCCATCCTTAAAATATTATTAAGTATAATTAAACATAATAATTATTTAGCTTATATTTAAGTATATACAACTATAATCACTCATCTAAAAAAAGGAAGATAGAATGAAAAAAATGGTTATGTCGATTGTTGCAATAGGTGCAACTACAGTTTTAATGGCTGCTGTAAATGCTGGTGCTTGTACAGGGTGTCACGGTGCGGATTGGAGTAAAGCAGCTCTTGGTAAATCTAAAGTTGTTTCAGAGATGAGTCATGCAGATATCGCTACTTCACTAAAGGGTTATAAAGATGGTTCATATGGTGGAGCAATGAAGGGTATGATGAAAGGTCAAGTTGCAAAATATTCTGATGCTGAGTTAGATGCATTTTCACTAACTATTGGTAAATAGTTAAGCTATAAAATAAATTTCATAAACCAATTAAGTTAAGGAAAGTATTGTTTTTTCTTAATTTAATTGAAATACAAACTTCATAATAAGCAAATCAAAAGCCCCACTTTGTTATAATCAAAAAAAATTTACACCGATAAAAAAGGTATTTTATGTTTGATTCATTGACCAATTCATTTACAGCAGCCATTAAAAAAATTCGCACATTTGATGATGAAAAGGCACTTAAAAAAGCATTAGATGAATTAAAAAAATCACTTCTTAAAGCAGATGTAAATCATAAAGTTGTTAAAGAATTAATAGCTAAAGTTCATGTAGGCACCAAAGCTAAAGGGGTTGGCAAAGAGCAGTTTTTAGAGTCTATGAGAGCAACTCTTTATGAGTTGTTAGAAATTGGTGGAAGCAAAGGTTTTATCTTTGCTCCAAATCCACCAACCGTAATTTTAATGACTGGACTTCAAGGCTCTGGTAAGACAACAACAACTGGTAAATTAGCTGTATATCTAAAAAATAAACAAAAAAAAGTTTTAATAGTAGCAGCCGATTTACAGCGTTTAGCTGCGGTTGAACAACTTCGTCAAATCACAACTCAGATAGAGGTTGAGCTTTTTGAAGATGAAGCCACTAAAAGCCCAGTTGAAGTTGTAACCTCTGCATTAAAATATGCAAAATCTAAGATATTTGATGTAGTTTTAATAGATACAGCTGGTCGTTTAGCTATTGATAATGAGCTTATGAATGAATTAGATTCTGTAAAAAAAGTAGCAAACCCTAATGAAATTTTTTATGTAGCTGATTCCATGACTGGTCAAGATGCAGTTCGTACAGCTACTACATTTAAAGAAAAAATAGGGATTGATGGAGTGATTCTTTCGAAATATGATGGTGATGCAAAGGGTGGTGTAGCTCTTGGATTATCAAGTCAAGTTCAGGTACCCCTTCGTTTTATTGGTAATGGTGAGAAGATGGAGGATTTAGAAGTTTTTGTACCAGAGCGAATTGTAAATCGTCTTATGGGATTTGGTGATGTTGAAGGACTTGCTGAGAAAACTGCTGATGTAATAGATGAGAAAACTGCAAAAAAACTAACTCAAAAAATTAAAAAAGGTAAGTTTAACTTTAATGATTTTTTAGAGCAAATGGAGCAGATGAAAAAGATGGGTTCTATGAAATCTCTTATTGGGATGATTCCAGGAATGGGTAATATGTCTAAGGCACTTAAAGATTTTGATATGGAAAATTCAAGCGAACTTAAAAATATAAAATCTATGGTAGGTTCTATGACTAAAAAAGAAAGAGAAGACCCAGACCTATTAAACAACTCCAGAAAACAGCGTATAGCAGCAGGTTGTGGACTTTCTCAAGTAGAGATAAATCGTCAAATAAAACAGTTTAAAAATGCAGGTAAAATGGCTAAAAAACTTTCAAGTAAAAATGGTATGAAAGATCTTCAAGCTATGATGGGTCAGATGGGTGGAGCTGGAGCACTTCCTCGTTAAAATAGATTGCTTTTTTTTAAATAACTTGCTATACTTCCGCCATCGTAATAACTTCTGAAATAATCCCTCTGTGATTAGAAGGTACTAAGCAACTGCAAAGTATAAGACGCATATCGAGTATGACTCGAAGGCGGTAAGAGGCACAATTAAATATTTATATTTTATTCTGCAAAAAAAACCCCGAAAATAAAACTTATTAGGAATAACAAATGACAGTAATTAGACTTACTCGTATGGGAAGAAAAAAACAACCATTTTATCGTATTGCGGTAACAGATAGTCGTAAACGTAGAGATGGTGGTTGGATTGAACTTATTGGTTATTATAACCCAATGACAAAAGAACTTAAAGTAGATAACGATAGAGTTGATTACTGGGTAAGTGTTGGTGCTCAGATGAGTAGTCGTGTTAAAAAGATAACAGGGCGTTAATCAAATGATTAATGAATTTGTCGCACAATTTGCAAAACTTATAGCAACATATCCTGCTGATGTAGATGTTAGAGTAAAAGAGGGCGATGAAGTAACTGAGATTGTACTTCTTGCTAATCAAGCTGATATTGGTAAGCTTATTGGTAAAGAGGGGAAAATGATAGGTGCTATAAAAACTGTTATCTCTGGTTGCAAAGCTAAGAATGGCATGAGTTATAGGATTAATGTTGAGGCAATCTGATCTCCTTCATATCGCAACTATCGGCAAAACTGTTGGTATAAAAGGTGATATGAAGCTTCACTTATATACTGATTTTCCAGAACAATTTAAAAATAACACATCTTTTTTTATAAACCCTCATGAAAGATTAACTTTAGTAGATGTTAATTTAGCTAAAGGGCTTACAAAAATAGATGGTATTTTTACACCTGAAGATGCTAAAAAAATCACAAACAAAAAACTTTATGCAACAATGGAAGAAACGAGAAAAAATTGTCATCTAAATGATGGTGAATTCTTTTGGTTTGATTTGGTAGGATGTAAAATTGTTGAAGATGGAATATATTTAGGAGAAGTAATTGATATTGATAGGATTAATGCTCTAAATTATTTAAAAATCACTACAGCTGAAGAACTTATTAAAACTGGTAGTGCAAAAACTTTTTTAATACCACACAATAAGCCATTTACAATAAAAACAGATATAGAAAATAAAACCATTACAACAAGTGGTGCAATGGATATTTTAGAAGCATCATAATGAAGTTTACATTTGTTACTTTATTTCAAAATATTGTTGAAGGATATTTTAATGATTCTATCTTAAAAAGAGCGATAGAAAAAGAGATATTAAATATATCATATGCTGATCCTAGAGACTTTAGTTCAAATAAACACAACAAAGTAGATGATACTGCAGTTGGTGGTGGGGCAGGTATGGTTATGAATCCACAACCTTTGTATGATTGCCTTGAGTATTTAAAAAAACAAGATGAAGATATACATATAGTTTTTTTAACACCTGTCGCAAAACAGTTTAAACAGCTTGATGCAAAAAGACTAGCAAAAAAATCTCATATAGCATTTGTAAGTGGAAGATATGAGGGGATAGATGAGCGTGTAGTTGAGAGTTATGCAGATGAAGTGTTTTCTATCGGTGATTATATTTTAACAGGTGGAGAATTACCATCATTGGTGATATGTGATGCAGTTTCTAGAAATGTAGCTGGGGTTTTAGGAAATAGTGAATCTTTAGAAGTTGAGAGTTTTGAAACATCACTTTTAGAAGCACCATCATTCTCTAAGCCTGCAAATTATAGAGAAAAACAAGTACCTAAAGAATACCTAAAGGGAAATCATAGTAAAATTCGCACACTAAAAATCGCTCTGTCTGAATGTAAGACTAATTTTTTTAGACCAGAGCAATTTATAAAACATAATTGCACTAGGGCAGTGGGCTTTGTGTCGAGCAAAACCAAGCGTTAGAGTAGATATTGGAATTATTTTCAATATCGTAATATATAGATGAAGGTTTTCCTTCATTTTAGTAGCTACCCCTTGAGGGTATGAAATAAAATTAAGGAATTAACTTATGAGAAATAAGTATATTGAAAACTTTGAAAAAACACAAGTATCTGAGAAGACTATTCCAGAATTTCGTGCTGGTGATACTGTTCGCTTATCAGTAATAATTAAAGAGGGTGAAAAGTCTCGTATTCAAGCATATGAGGGTGTATGTATAGCTAAGCGTGGTCAGGGAACTGGTCAAACTATTACTGTTCGTAAAATTGGAGCTAATGGTATTGGAATTGAAAGAATTTTCCCAACATATTCTGATTCATTAACAGAGATAAAAGTTCTTCGTCGCGGTCGTGTTCGTCGTGCAAAACTTAACTATCTTCGTGACCTTGCTGGTAAAGCAGCCCGTATTAAAGAGCTTAGAAGAAAATAATCTTCTAAGCCTTACCTCTTCATTTTCATTACACAAAAATACCACTACCTTTTACAAACTTTTATAAAAAAAATAGTATAATCATCAATGGGCTATTTAAATAATCTTAAAACTATAGTAAATATAAATTCATATACTAAAAATAAAATAGGCATAGATAAAATTTCAAAGTTATTTGATACCTGGTTTAAAGAACTAGGTTTTATAGTGCAGACACACAGCCGACAAGATATTGGCAATCACAAATATTATACTTCTCCCCATCAAAAAGACGCTAAAAAACTGCTTTTATTAGGACACTTAGATACAGTTTTTCCTCCAGGTAAATTTGAAAATTTTTCTGAAGATGATGAATGGGTATATGGACCAGGAGTATGCGATATGAAGGGTGGCGATATTGTTATACTTGAAGCACTAAAAGAGTTGAAAAAACAAAATATTGAGATTAAAAATATTGATATTCTTTTTGTTAGTGATGAAGAAACCGGAAGTGATGATTCTAAATATTTAAGTGCATCTATCGCAAAAGATTATGATTATTGTTTTGTTTATGAAGCTGCTGGAGAAAATGAAGAAATTGTTACAGCAAGAAAAGGAGTTGGCACTTTTTATATAGATATAGAGGGCAAAGCTTCTCATGCTGGTAATTGTTATACAGATGGTGTTGATGCTAATTTAGAAGCTTCATATAAACTTCAAGCGTTAATAAAACTTACAGATTTAAATAAGGGAACTACTGTTAATGTTGGTAAGATTTGTGGTGGGATTGGTGCAAACACAATATCTCCACACGCTTCGTTAGTTTTTGAGCTTAGATATAAAAACTCACAGGAGAGAGATAGAGTTCTAAAACAAATTGATGAAATTGTTGAACAAACTCATGTAGATGGAACATCAGCAACATTATCTGGAGGAATTCAAAGAGATGTTATGCAAACAACACAAAGTTCACTAGAGTTAATAAAAAATATACAAAAGATAACCTCTCAAACAATAAAATATGAAGAGAGAGGTGGTGTTAGTGATGCAAATATTATTAGTTCATGTGGAGTTGTTACCTTAGATGGGTTTGGTCCATTTGGAGATGGAGATCATACTACAAATGAAAGAGCAAAAAAAAGTAGTTTTGAGAGTAGGATAGATTTGAGTACAAAACTTTTTACTTTTTTTGTTAAAAATTTAGATTTTAAAGAGGGTACATATGAGTAATAGAAAAATTGGTATGTGGATGTATAATAATGGTGGTGGCGATAAGATTCAAAAGAATATAATAAAAAAACTAAAAGAAAGAGATATTGATACACTAAATAATATCAATCTAAGACACGCTATAGCAAAAAATTCAAATATAATACATGCTAATGAAAAGTTAAACAAATTAGATCTGTTTTTCTCTTATAATGCTGGTGAGCAGACACAATATCAAATGTATATTTATCAGGCATTAAACCGTGTAATCCCTATGCTAAATTCTTATGATTCTTTTGCACTAACAGAAGATAAGTTTCAAACCTCTTTTGTTCTAAGAAACAGAGGGATAAAAACAGCTGACTATAAACTTTGTCACAGAGATGATGGACATGAGCTTAAAAAAATTATCAAAAAATGGGATAAGATGGTTTATAAACCAACTGATGGTTGGGGTGGAGTTGGACTCACTAAGATTGAAAACGAAGCAAATTTGGATATGTTGATGCCATTTTTAAATCAAATGGATTTAAGATATTTTTATGTAGAGAAATTTATTGATTATGATAATACTGATTTTAGAGTAGATATTGTTGATGGGAAGTTTGTATCTTGTTATGGTAGAAAAGCAAGTGGAACTGATTGGCGAACAAATATTACGAGTGGTGGCAGTGTATTTATGCGTGATGCAAATGATGACATTATAGATATTGCTATAAAAGCTTGTGATGCATGTAAGGTTGATATTGGTGGCGTTGATATTATATATGATAGAGAAAAAGAGGAATATATAGTTTTAGAGGTAAATGGAATTTCAGCATTTGCAACACCAGAACAAGAAAAAATCGGATTAAATTTTAATGATAAAAAAATAGATTTAATAGTTGACTTAATAGATAAAAGGACATTAAAAAAACAAATTATTTAAAATTTAATTTGCAAAGGAAATACTATGGCAAATAAAAAAATTGGTATGTGGATGTATAACAACGGTGGTGGTGGAGCTATAGAAAGAAAAATTATAGACCAATTAAAAGAGAGAGAGATTGAAGTAGAAACAAACCTTAACCTTCGTTTTGCAAAAGGCTCCAAAGATGGTATTATATGTAACAATGTGAATATGTTAGAGTTAGATCTGTTTTTTTCATACAATGCAGGAGAACAAACAAATACACAAAAATATATGTATGAAACAATAAATAAGTATGTAACTACAGTGAATAGTTATCAATCATTTGCACTATCAGAAGATAAATTTAGATCTAATATAGCATTGAATAAAGCTGGTATAAAAACAACTGATTTTTTTTTATGTCATAGAGAATCACCAGAGTATTTAGTTGAAAAATTTAAAGAATGGAAAAAATTGATTTTTAAACAAATTGATGGCTGGGGCGGTAACGGTATGATATTATTAGAATCGTGCCAAAGTTTAGATTCATTGTTACCATTTTTAAATCAAACAGGTATCCGTCATATATATTTAGAAAAATTTATTGATAATGATTTTTCAGATTATCGTATCGATATAGTTGATGGTGAATATATCTCATGTTATGGAAGAAAAGCCAGTCCAAGGGATTGGAGAACAAATATCTCTAGTGGTGGTAGCATTATTTTGCGAGAAGCTAATGATGAAATAATAGATATAGCAAAAAGAGCAACAAAAATTCTAGGGCTTGATATAGCTGGCGTTGATATTGTTTATGATAGAGAAAAAGAGCAATATGTAGTTTTAGAGGTAAATGGAATTCCAGCATTTGCAACGCCAGAACAAGAAAAAATCGGATTAACATTTAATGATAAAAAAATTAAAAAAATAGTTAATTTAATAGATTTTAAAATAAAATAAAATAGAAATTGGGTATAAAATGATAATAAATAAGTTTATAAAAAAAAGATTTTCTTTAGAGATGTCAGTATGAGACAGCAATATACTTCATACAAAGAATGTGTAGAGTTCTTTAAATCTGCACAAAAAACAAATCCAAATCTTTTTAAAGTTGAGTCAATTGGTAATACATGGGAAGATAGAGAGATAATAGTTGTAACTATTACAAAGGATATTAAAGAACAAATGAAAAAGCCAGCATTGTTTTATACAGGCACTATTCATGCAAGAGAATGGGTAGGAATTGAACTTTCATTGACCTTTGCAAAATATATATTGGAGCATATTGATTATGACCCACAACTAAATAGAATCTTAGATAGAACAACTTTATATATGGTTCCATGTGCAAATCCAGATGGTTTTGAATACTCAAGAAATCATTTTTCTTTTTGGAGAAAAAATAGAAGAGTAAATGGTGATGGAAGTTTTGGTGTAGATTTAAATAGAAATTTTGAAGTTGGATTTACTCCAAATAAAGATATGTCTTCAAATGTATATTCAGGGCCAAGTGCATTTAGTGAGCCTGAAACAGCAGCACTTAGAGACTTTGTGCTTAATCATAAAAATATTACAATCGCATTAGATTACCATTCACAAGGAAATGTTTTTTTCCCTGCACATAATTTTATTCATGAAGATGCGGTAGATGCGATAGATTTAAACCTACTTGCAGGAAATATGGCAGAGGAGATAAGAAAAGAATCTTCTCGTGAATATGGTGTCCACATGGGAAAACCACCGGTTCACCTTATCTCTGGGAGTGGACGAGAATTTTATTATTCATGTGGAGCATTAGCTTTAGTCGCAGAAGTTGGAACTAGAAATATTAGTGACTATAAAGAACATATGAGTGAAAATATTGATGAAAATATTTCAGCACTTATATTTGCTTTATCAGAGGCAAATAATTATTCAAAAGACAATTTTTTACCAAGGGTTAAAGATTTCATTTGCACTTCAGTAACCTCAAAAGAGGTGGAGCTTACTTGGAACTATTCAGATTCACAAGAAGTTTATTATGAAATATATCGTTCTATAAAGAAAAAAGGGTATGCACAAGCTTCAAATAGAATAGGTATGACAAAATTAAAAACTTTTACTGATAAAAATTTACGACCATCTACAAATTATTATTATTATCTCCGTGCAGCATGTGAACAAAAAAAGGTAAAATCTCCATTTGCACAGATATGTGCGGTAAGAACTCAGCCTGCTGAAAATATGTTTTCGAAAATATTATATCCCTCAGCTGATAAAATTGGTTATGTTGGCGAAAAAACTAATAAAAATAGTGATCACTTTGGTAATAATTCACTATTTGTTGGGATTTCTGAAGCTAAGGGTGAATGTATTGGAGTTTGTGCCTTTTCTTTAAGCAGTGTTCCTGAGAATGCAGTGATTACAAACGCTTCAATATCTTTTTATCCAATGAATCGTGTATCTGTTCAAGTTGAGAATTATGGGGAGTGGAGAGTTGGTCAAATTGATGAAAGAACGATAGATAAAATTTCTAGCTTTGATGATATCAAAAATGCTAAAGTATTAAGTTATATAGATAGACCTACGGGATCAGCTCAATTATCACAAGGTGTTTGGCGAAAATATGATTTTGCTGCACAAGAGATTGAGGTGTTACAAAAATCATTAAAAAGAAGAGTAGCTTACTTTAGAATGCAAGGACCATCATCCCTTCCCCTTAATCGTGCGTCACAGTTGATGCAGTGGGATATTGGATATGGAAAATTTAGTGGAGGGCTCTCTTTTAGACCAAAATTAGATATATCATATACCATAAATGAAGCTAGAATAGATTTACAATCATTCTCTGAATTAACAGCTTCTAAAGAGGAGATGATTGAATCAAAGTTAGATGTTGGATTTGATGAAAATGGAGATAAAAAATATGGTTGTATAGAGTTTGATTTATCTAATTTACCAGATATGGACAATACAGTTATATCAAATGCCTATATAGACATGGAAGCAAATAAAATAAACTCTTTAAATTCTATTAGGTTCCATATAGAGATGGTTATCCCTTGTGATGGAGAAAAAACATATGAAAAAATTAAAAATAGAAAAATTGTTGAGAGAATTGGTTATGATGTAAGTATTGCAGATATTAGGGAGAGAACTAAACAAAGATTTATTTTTGATAAACATGCCATAGAAGAGATGCTTAAAAATGCTAGTAAAAATCCAAAAGTTACTTTTATTATATCAGCATCATCACATAAATCATTTTGTAAATCCAAAGAAGTTAGTTGGAGTGATTCAAAAAGAGTTAAAAGACCATCTCTCATTGTAAAATATATTAAAAAAAGAAGAACTGCACCTGAGAGTGTAACTAATTTAAGGCACAGTAATAGCGATGGTATTATTAAGCTTGAATGGGATATTCCAGATGATGATGGATATAAAGGTTCAATAGTTGTTAAAAATCCATTTAGAGTCCCATGTTCACCATATGATGGGCAAAAACTTTATGGAGGGACAGATAGCTATACATATGATAGTTTTGGAGACAAAGATGTGCATAAATATTATGCAGTTTTTTCTTATGATGATGTTCCAAATTTTTCAAAAGCAGAGTTTATTGAAGTAAATAAACCAAATAAAGAATTAAAAAAGGACAAATAAAATGCAAAAAATATCATTTATGGATAAGTATCCAGTATTTACAAAAAAAATTTTAAAAACTAAAACTAGTTATAAAACAGTTGACGAGATAGTCGAATATTTTTGTAAAAATATAGAAGAACACCCTATTGCTGTTTATATTGGTATTTTTGATCATTATAAATATACAAGCTCACTTAAAGTACACGAAATTAATGAAGATATATTAGATGCAAAAAATATTATTTGCTGTTTTGGAGATAAACTTAAAATTCCTGAGATAGCGGCAGTTAGACCTAGGTCATTTGGTATAGTTCTTATGAAAGATTGTTTTGTAATAAGTTTTATCCAAGCACCAAGCCCTGTAGCAAATAATACTATGATAGAATGGGTTGAAGCAATAGAAAATATTTAAATATTTTATTATTGATATAACTCAATAATAAATTTGTTTCATTTAGTTATACTACAAAAAAATAAAGGTATAAAACTAAATGAATGAATTTTCACTCCCAAAACCATCCCCATTTGATGGATACTTTCCAGATGGACATCCAATTCGTACATATATGGAAGAAAATATTTTAATAAATAAATATATATCTAAACTAAAATTTATTGATGTTGATAAAGAACTAGAACTATATACAGAAATATTTGAAAAATTAGCAACTATTAATCTACATTTTATACGAAAAGAAAACCAACTATTTCCATATCTTGAAAAACATGGCTGGACAAGTCCATCACAAAATATGTGGGCTATGCATGATAATATAAGAGATTATATTAAAGCTGTTAGAGGTTATATTACAGCAAAAGATATTTCAAATATTGGTGGTGCATCAAAACAACTTTTCACAACAATAGAGCATCTTTTAAGTGTAGAAGAGGGAAGACTTTTTCCTAATGCTATGCAGATGTTAAGTGAAGATGAATGGAGAGAGTTTAAAGATGGAGATAAAGAGATAGGTTGGATGTTTGAAAAAGATCCAACACCATATCCAGAGGATAAATATATCCACCCAAGTGAAGATACTCAGAAGAGAACATTACCATTTGGTATAGATGATAAAACACATTATGACGAGGGATATTTAACACCAGAACAAGTTAACTCTATTTTTAGAATTTTACCGGTAGATATTACTTATGTAAATGAAAATGATCAAGTGGTATTTTACAATAGAGGAGAAGATAGAGTTTTTCCAAGAAGTGCAGGTATTATTGGTCGCGAAGTAAGGTTTTGTCATCCACCAAAAAGTGTAGATCAAGTTATTAAAATATTAGAAGAGTTCAAAGCAGGAAGACAAGATTTAGCAGAATTTTGGATTAATTTTAAAGGTCAATTTATCCATATTCAGTATTTTCCTGTTCGAGATCCTGATGGTACTTATAGAGGGGTTATAGAGATGAGTCAAGATGTGACTCATATCCGTTCTTTAGAGGGTGAAAAAAGGTTACTTGATTGGGAGTAATCTTTTTATTGTTGAGAAGAATTACTTTTTCGTTGTTTTAGGATATCGTTTATTTTTTCATTTAAAGCTTTTTCTGCTTCTTCTAAAGAGAATTTTCTATATCCCATCCAGTGTTTTGTAAAAAGTAAGATAGTTAAACAATAGTGGTGAGAGTTAAATATAAAGTTTTCTAATTCATCTGCGAATTTATCAGATTTTTCATATTTTTCTCTTTCATTAAGTATCTCTTTATATATATCTCTTCCAGAAGATATAGGCTCTATAATACATAATCCCATAATATATTTTAATTGAGCTGTAATTGCTTCAAATACTTCTTTTTGGTTTTCGTTATTATATAATTCATGTAGGACATGGGTAAATAAGAAAGCATTTTCTTTTAATATATTTGAAGCTATATCTGATGGTATTTGATTACTAGTACTATCTGACAACTCTATAGAGTAGTTCATCTTTCTTTTAAAAATAAGACCATCTTGTTTATCTAAAGCAGCAAGAGCTTTTTTAAGTTTTTTCATACCAGAAGTTTTATTTTTAACTAGTGCAATGTTTTTATTATCTTGATTAAGAATTAGTTCATTGATTTTAGGAAATTCACGATTTGCATCATTAAAGATTTGTATACATAAATCAATTGATAATAGAGCTAGATGAATCTTTTTTTCCTCTTCTTTTTCTTTTTTTTGTTTTAGTAAAGGTATCAATTCATTTCGTCGTTTTTTATATGCATTAAGTAGTGTACTTGATGTATATGCGAAAGTGTTGTTTTGCATAAAATTCCTCAGTGTAAATATTTCATTATTTATACAATAACTTAAGTAAAAGTATGCTGAAAATACCTTTATATAGGCAATATTACCATGTTGACATTATGTTTTATTTAAAATGAATAAAAAATAATAGAGTGACATTTTAGTGACATTTTACATAATAAAAACATAAGTTTTCTTTGTGTCGAAAAGTAACATAGATTAGGTAAAAAATCAATATAATATCAATATTTGAAAAGAAAGCTTAAATTTAATTGACATAAAATATTTAAGCCTATATACTCCGTGATAGTTAATATTAAGGAGGAAAGTAGTTATGATAAAACGTCTAATAGTTGGTTTGTCTATTTCAGCAGCATGTTTTGCTGCAAATGTAGATAATGGTGCGAATTTATTTGATGGAACAAAATCATTTGAAAATGGTGCTGTATCATGTGTGGTTTGTCACAATGTTAATAGCTCTGCTGTTATAAGTGGAGGTACGTTGGCGATGGACTTAACAGCGATGGGTGGTGCAATGGAGTATCCACTTAGTGCTGTTGAAAATATGTCATCACCAGTTATGCAAGAAGCTTACAAGGGTAAGCCGTTAACAAAAGAAGAGATTGCAGATCTTGATGCATTTATAATGGATGCAGCAAATAACCCTGGTAGTGCAGGTGGAGACAATTTTGTGATGATGGGTGTAGCAGGTGCTGTTATAGCATTTATAATTTTAAGCCTTCTAGGTAATGGAAGAAAAAAAGAATCAGTTAATCAAGAATTATATGATAGACAACAAATGAGTCAAACACAATCAAGTCAATGGAAGGATGCATAATATGAGTTGGATAGAAGATATAGTAAATCCTAGCACGCGTAAATGGGAAGAATTCTACAGAAATAGATTTGCGCATGATAAGATAGTTAGAAGTACACACGGTGTAAACTGCACGGGAAGTTGTTCTTGGCAAGTTGCTGTAAAAGATGGAATCGTTGTATGGGAAACTCAACAATTAGATTACCCAGAAATTGACAGTAAACTTCCTGGTTATGAGCCTAGGGGTTGTCAAAGAGGGATATCTTTTTCATGGTACCTATATAGCCCGATAAGAATCAAGTACCCTTTAATTAGAGGTGCATTACTTGACGCTTATAGAGAAGAAAAGAGTAAAGCTGGTGGAGATGCTATGCAAGCATGGGCTAATCTTCAAGCTAATAAAACTAAAAGACAATCTTACCAGCACGCTCGTGGTAGAGGTGGATTTAGAAGAGCAACTTGGGAAGAAGCTAGAGAGATTATGGCTAATGCTACAATTTATACAGCTAAAAAATATGGTCCAGACCGAGTAGTTGGATTCTCTCCAATTCCTGCAATGTCAATGCTTAGTTATGCTGCTGGTTCAAGATTTTTACAACTATTTGGTGGTATAAACATTAGTTTTTATGACTGGTATTGTGATCTTCCACCATCTTTTCCAGAAATTTGGGGTGAACAAACAGATTGTGCTGAAAGCGCTGACTGGTACAATGCTAAGATGATTATAGATATGGGTGCAAACCTTAATATGACTAGAACACCAGATGCTCACTTCTTTGCAGAAGCTAGACATAATGGTACAAAAACTATCGTATGTGCACCTGACTTTAGTATGATTAGTAAATTCGCAGACCAATGGATACCTCTCCATGCTGGTAGTGATGCTGCTTTTTGGCAAGCAATTACACATGTAGTTCTTAAAGAGTTTCACCATGATAAGCAGGTTCCATATTTTAATGATTACTTGAAAAAATATTCAGATGTTCCATATTTAGTAAAAGTTGAAGCAGATGAAACTGGTATTGTTAAGCCAGGTAGACTTTTAAGAGCTAATGAATTAGCAGAGTTCAAAGATATTGAAAATGGTGATTGGAAATTTATTCAGCATGATGCAACAACTGGAGAGTTTGTAGTACCAAAAGGTAGTATGGGTCACAGATGGGACAAGCAAGAGACTGGTAAATGGAATATGAAGCTTGAAAACTCTATTGATGATAAAGCTTATGATCCAACACTTACATTTATCAATGATAATGATGGTGTAATTCAAGCTGCTTTTGATGATTTTGGTCTTGATGAGCAACAAATGAGAGGTGTGCCTGTTAAATATATCACTACAACTAGTGGTGAAAAAGTTGCAGTTGCTACTACTTTTGATATTCACTTTGCTCAATATGGTGTAAATCGTGGTCTTGAGGGTGCATATCCAAAAGATTATTCTGATAAAACTGCTGCATATACTCCAGCAT
>Ga0256834_1001029_pt1 | contig 19516 bp, 18 predicted proteins | sample 4281140metaG_FD_190536 | JGI IMG/M metagenome (GOLD analysis project Ga0256834, IMG submission 190536) | Hydrothermal vent microbial communities from East Pacific Rise, Pacific Ocean - 4281-140 | ecosystem: Environmental > Aquatic > Marine > Hydrothermal vents | place: Pacific Ocean: East...
ATTGCGACCCTCGAGGCAAAAGTTATAGAGCTGACGAAGGCCGTTGAGAGCCTTACCAAGGAAGTTCTATACCTGAAGTCCGACAAGCTGCCAATAAAGCCGAGTCAAAGCAGGGAGAAGATAAAGCAGCAGCTTAAGAGCAGCAAGACAGCCAAGCTCGTAGAGGAGAGGGACGATGACATAATAGTTTGCGACTGATTACGATTACTATTGCTGAACATGTACATAAAGAAAATAACTCTAAAGAACTTCAAGTCCTTCGGCAAGAAGGTGGAGGTTCCCTTTTTCAAGGGCTTCACCGTAATTAGTGGACCGAATGGAAGCGGGAAGTCCAACATAATCGACTCCATCGTCTTCTGTTTAGGTCTCTCTACGTCAACCAAGACTCTGAGGGCCGAAAAGCTGACAGACCTCATTCACACAGGGAAAAATGAGGCCGAAGTTTCCATAACTTTCGACAACAGCGATTCTTCTCTGCCGTTTTCAGGAGACGTAACAGTAACGAGGAGGATAAGGGTAACGGAGAGAGGATACTACAGTTACTACTACGTAAACGGAAAGCAGTGCTCCCTCTCGGACATTCAGGACATGTTGTCGAGAGCCGGAATTCACGGAGACGCTTACAATGTGATAATGCAGGGAGATGTTACAAGGCTCGCGGAGATGACTCCAGTCCAGAGGAGGAGAATAATAGACGACATAGCTGGAATATCCGAGTTCGAGGAGAAGAGGGAAAAGGCGATAGAAGAGCTCGACAGGGTTAGAGAGAACATAGAGAAGATAGAAGCTGTTCTCAGTGAGGTTACGAAGAGACTCGAAGAGCTCGAGAGGGACAGGGAGGAGGCAATTCGCTACAAGAGCCTGCTGGAGGAGAAGGACTACACAAACAGGGTAATAGAAACCCACCACTACAACCTACTTCTGGGAAAGAAGGAGAAGCTCGAGAGGGAGATCGAGAAGCTCGAGTTGGACAAGGACAGGATCGTAAGCAGGATGGCGGAGCTGAAGGTGAAGCTAAGCGAAATAAACTCGAAGATAAAGGAGATATCCTCGAAAATAGCTGAAATTACTGATACTTCCTACGACGAGATAAGCCAGAGAATGCTCGAGATAAACTCAGAGATAGAGGCGATAAGAAAGTCAGAGTCGATATACATGGAGGAGATAAAGAGAAACCGGGAAAAACTGACCGAAATTAACCTCTCGATTTCAAACTTGGAGGAGGAACTCGAAAAGCTACTCACCGAAAGGGAGAGAACCTCCATAGAAAGGGAGAGCGTAAAGGCAGTGTTGGAGGAAATAGAGGCAAAGATAGAAATTTATAGAACGAGGCTTGAAGAGGTGGATCTCGAAAGCAAAAATCTCAAGGACGAACTCCTCAAGGAGAAAGACGAGCTCGAGAGGCTGAAAAGTGAGAGGAGTGATGCTCTGAGGGAGAGGGATAGGCTCGTTGACAGTGCGAGGATGCTCGAGGTGAACGTGGAAGAGCTCAGAAGGAAAAGAGACTCGATAAAGAAGAGAATAGAAGAGCTCGAGAGAGGCATAGACGAGAAGCTGAGAGAAATGAACAGAGCTGAAATGAGAGCGAGTAAGCTCGTGAAGAGGAGGAACGAAGTTGACAGCGAGCTGTTCTCCCTCAGAAACGAGCTTGCAGAAGTGGAGGAGAAGATAAAGTCCATAGAAGTGGAGCTGGCAAAGCTTAGAGCTGAAATGAACGCGATAGAGTCCGGTTTCTCGAAAGGGGTTGACCTCGTTCTAGAGGCAAGGGAGAGAAGAGCTCTTCCCGGGATTTTTGGAACCGTAGCTCAGCTCTGCGAGGTTGATGAGCAGTTCGCTCTAGCCTTAGAGGTTGCAGCTGGCAATGCTTTGCAGTACATAGTCGTAGAGAACGAGGATGATGCCGTAAGGGCGATAAACTACCTCAAACAGATAAGAGGTGGTAGAGCAACATTTCTCCCGCTAACGAGGATGAAGAAGAACTTCGGAAAGCTCGAACTCGACGAGTCCGTACTGAAGTACCCAGGAGTGATAGACTACGCCGTCAACCTTGTGAGGTGTGAGAGAAAGTTTAAACCCGTTTTCAACTACGTTTTCAGAGATACACTCGTCGTCGACAAGATAGAGACGGCAAAAGTCCTAATGGACAAGTTTGGAGGGAGGATGGTAACTCTCGATGGTGACCTCGTTGAGAGAAGCGGAGCTATGAGCGGAGGTTACATAGAGAAGAGGAGGGGCTTTCTCCTTTCAAGGGACATGGTGGAGAAAGAGAAGAAGCTAATGGAGGAAGCAACGGTTCTCAAGAGTAGAAAAATAGAGGTCATGAGCAGAATAAAGAAGGCAGAGGAAGACAGGAGGGAGATCCAGAAGCTCGTGGATGAAGTGAGCTCCGAAGTCAGGAGGCTGAGAGACGAGATAGACCACGCAAAGAGGGAAGTTGTAGACTGCGGAGAGAGTGTTAAAAGGCTAGATGAGAAAATATTCGAGTTAGAGGCTAACAGGAAGTCCCTATTCTCCCAGATAGCCGAAGTTGAGAGAAAGGTCGAGGCCCTCTCGAAAGAAATAGCGGAGAAAGAGAAGAGGATAGAGGAGATAGAGAGGAGGTTGAAGGGGAGCGAGGTCCCGGAGCTCTCAAGGAAGTACGACGAGCTCAAAGAAGAGCGCTCCGAAATCTACAGGAGACTCCTGAACGCAGAGAGTAGGCTCGAGAGCGTAGAAATGAAGGTAAAACAGGCGGAGGAGAGGATAGAAGAGAAGAGGAGAGAGGCTGAAAGAGCGAGGAGAGAGATTGAGGAGCTCGAAAGGAGGATTGAGGAGGGTAGAAATAGAATCAGAGAGCTCGAAGAGGAAATGAGAGAGCTGAAGAGGGAGGAAGAGAGAATAGGAAGACAAGTCAAAGAACTTAGAAAGGAGAGAGACGAGCTCGTCGAAAAGGCAGGAAAACTTGAGAGAGACGTTGATTCCTGCAAATACGCGATAATGGCAATAGAGGAGAGGATAAGAGCTAGAAACGACGCTCTTCTGAACGTGAAGATGGAGATAGAAAAAGTTGACACTTCAAGGCTTCTGTCTGGCTCGATTCCACCGATGGAAGAGGCCGTGAAAAAGCTGGAGGAGATAGAGAAAGAGCTTAGGAGTTTCGGAGAAGTAAACATGAAGGCGATCCAGGAGTACGAGGAAGTCAAGGCGAGGAGGGAAGATCTCCTTGAGAAGAAGCTGAGCCTCGAGAGGGAGAGGAGCGAGATACTCGAAAGAATAGAAAGGTACGAGAAGATGAAGAGAGAAGCATTCTTCGAAGCATTCAACGCGATAAGGGCGAACTTCTCCAAAGTTATGAAGTTGCTCACTGATGGGGAAGGAGAACTTTACCTTGACGGAGAAGATCCGTTCAACAGCGGGCTGAACATAAGGGTGAAGCCGTACGGAAAGCCCGTTCAAAGGATAGAGTCGCTCAGTGGAGGGGAGAAGAGCCTCATAGCTCTCGCGTTAATTTTCGCCATACAGATGTACAGACCTGCACCGTTCTACGCTTTCGACGAGATAGACATGTTCCTTGACGGAGCAAACGTCAGTAGAGTTGCAAAGCTCATAAAGGAGAGGTCAAAGGATGCGCAATTCATCGTCGTCTCTCTAAGAAAGCCGACTCTCGAAATGGCAGATGCGATAGTTGGAGTAACTATGGACAGGAACAACTGTTCGAAGGTCACCGGAATAAAGCTCAGGGCTGAGAAAAGAGCTGTCAGTGCCGTAGCTGAGCAGGGTTAAGATTAAGGAAAATCATCGGTTGAAGAGGTGCAAAGAATGAACGAAATAGTAGGGAAGGATAGGAGTGTGGAAGCGAACGATGTGAGCAACGCAGAAGGTGGAATGAAAGGAATAGAGCAAATAACCGTAGAGGGTCCAGGAGAGCTGAAGGATCCAGTAAAGGTTCTCGTGGAGATGGCAAGGAGGGGGGAGATAAACCCCTGGAACATAGATGTTGTGGAAGTTGCGGACAGGTTTCTTGCAGAGCTCGAGAGGGCGAAGAGGCTCGACCTGAGGATATCCGGGAGAGTCCTTCTCTACGCAGCCATCCTCGTCAGGATGAAGGCAGAAATACTTGCGGAGGAGGCAATTCTTTCGGAGCCCGATGAGGTTGAATCTGAGTTTGACGAGTTTGAATTACACTCTCCCCCAGAGTTTGAAAGTGAATTCGATGTCTCTGAATTCGAGCTTTCAGAGGTCGATTTGGAGGTCGAGAGAGACGCTGAACCCGAAAGTTTGAGCTACCATGATTTCGACTCGGAGTCGGAGTGCCCAAGTCCAGAGATTGCTGAGGAGGACGAGGTAATAGCCTACCTAATGAGACCCCACAGGAAAGTAAGGAGATTCACGACCCTGAAAGACCTGCTAATAGAGCTCAAAAAAGCTGAGAGTGTGAAAAAGAAGAAGAAAAAACCAGCAGACGACGTAAGAAAAAAAATTCTCGAGACTCCACATGATGAGGACATGGAGGAAACGATAAACAAGGTAGAAAGAGAACTCGAAAGACTTTTCGATAGAAAAGGAATGCTTCTCTTTTCAGAACTCGTCAGGGGAAAGGGAAAAGGAGAGATGCTCTCGTACTACGTCTCCTTGCTTTACCTGTCGTTCAGGAAGAAAGTCGAGATCGAACAGGAGAGGATATACGAGGACGATATAGTCGTTAGGAAGTTTGAGGGTTAAATTTCACTTTTACTGGAAAATCTTCAGCATAAGATTGGACGTCTAAACCTCAGAAAAGAGTGGTCGCTGTGAGTGTCGAGGAAAAAAAAGGAGGAGAGGGGCGGGAGGAGAAAGAGGTCACCAGGATAGTGGAAGCCATACTCTTCACGTCCCCCGAACCGATTTCCCCGGCAAAGATAGCGAGGGTTTCTGGAATAAACCTGAAAGCTGTCAGAGAAGCTCTTAGATCTCTGGTAGAGGAGTACAGAGGGAGAGAAACGGCAATAGAGGTGATAGAGGTCGCCGGGAAGTACGCGATGAGAGTAAAGCCGGAGTACCATGGCTACGTCGACAGGTTTAGAGAGTTAGACATGGAAAGGGGGATGTTGAGAACTCTCGCAGTTATAGCCCTGAGGCAACCAATAAAGATGTCAGAACTCGCGAAGATCAGAGGAAATAGATGTTACGAGCACGTTAGGGAGCTTGAGGAGATGGGTTTCGTGAAGGCTGAGAAGTCCGGGAAGACGAAAATACTCACCACCACGAGGAAGTTCGCTGAGTACTTCGGGCTTAAAGCAGGAGACCCAGAGTCCGTTAAGGAGTTTCTCAAGAAGGCAGCAAGGAGAGATGCAGAGCTGGAAAAATATATACGTAATAAAACGTAACGTTTTCAGGAATGCTTTCGAGCATGATAGACCTTGTCGCAGACTGCGTGAGGTGGATATGTGAGAGGCTTGAAAGCAGAAACTTGACGAGCGATGAGGAGGTTGAAAGGTTAGCTATCAGGTATCTTTTAAGAAAAAACCCGCGTTTTAATGGCGTTTTAGATTTCGTCTCGCTGGTAAAAAATTCGGTGTTCGAGGAGCCAATTTCTCTCAGCTGCTTCTTTCCGGACAGAGTGGAGGTGGGCGAGGGAACTCTGCACGCCCGGCACGGAGCTAACAGAGATTCGATTGCCGTTAAGGAGATGCTCGAGGCGAGGAGAGTTCTCGACTCACAGGATGTGATTAGACCTATTTTATCAAGATTTTTTGGAGTTAACGCTGAAGAGGAGGGAGTGTTACTTAAGTTCGAGAGGGAAAAGTACATCTACACCGTATTCATCTCCCTCATAAAAGAGTTGTTCGAGGACCTGCCCTACCACACCTTGTTGAACGAGGCTGTTAAGGGAGTAAACGAGAGAGAAGTCAGGCACGTAATACTGCTTTTAACTGAAAGGACGCCTCTTCCGTTCGTAGTTTTCTTCAGACATTACTCAGAGAAAGTTAGAAGAGCTGGCATCCTCGTTTGGGTCGTTGACGTTGAGAGAGAAAGTATAGACCCATTCATAGGTTATCCTCCGGAAAAGGATCTGATAGGCCGGTTCAAAAATCCAAAGCTGGCGACGGAGATAGAGTCTCTGTGGAGAGTAAAGATTGGTGAAGAGACAGAAGAAGTTTGAGATTTTTGGTTGCTTTTGAGAGGCTCATAATCCAATGAGCTAAACAATATATTTAACTTTAACTTACGATCTCCTCAAGCTCCTTGGGAGCGTCGGCAAAAACCCTCAGATACTCGTACTCCATGAAGTGGAGAGTTCTCGCAAGCACAGCAAGAGAGTGCAACCCCTCCCCTCTAAAATCTTTCAATCTGCTGAGCCTGTCGCACCTCATCTCGTTCTCTCCCCCAGCGTCGCTAAGTGCCACTGCAAACCAGTCCTCCATTCCAGCTTTGAATAGGAGGTCCACGGCATCAGGAACTCTCATAGGAGGGTTCAGGTCCAGAAGCAGCAAGGTGTGAGCGTTAACGCTCCAGTTCTGCCTGATAACGTCAACCGGATACCTCGACACTCTGGAGCCGAGGGGCCAGCTGACAGTCGCAGTTTTTCCGAATCTGTAGAACTGCAAACCTGTAACGCATATGGCCGAAGCTATGCTCGAGCCGTGAATGACTTTAACTCTAACTCCCGCTTTCTCAGCCTCAAGTCTAAGAGCTGAGTGAGTAGTAGCAACCATAGGATCTCCAGGAACGAGGAGCACGACATCTCTATCTCTCGCTTCCTCGATGAGCCTTTTTGCTCCCTCCTCAAGGTCGCTCCTCTCAAGGATCTTTATCTCCCTTCCTATCACACCTTTCAACCTGTCGAAGTCTTCAATTCTCGAAGTGTAAAGCTCGGCGTAAACGGCATCAGCTTTCTTACAAGCCTCTACTGCCTTCAAAGATGTGTCCATGCAGTCGTGAACTCCCATCCCTGCAAGCACGAGCAATTTCTCACCTCCCGAGGGTTTCAAAACTTCAAATTCCAAATTTCAGACTTTAACACCTTCAGCCCTCTCGACAGAGCGATTTAGCTCTTCCATCTCCTTCTTTATTCTGTTCCTGTAAACGACCTTCGTAACAGCGAGGCTTATGCCAAAAAACAGCACCATCGGAATTGCAACCATCATCTGAGTCAGAACATCGGGAGGAGTTATTATTGCCGCTATCGTGAATATCGCCACAATAACATGCCTCCAGTAATACTTTATTGTAGAGTACTTGACTATCCCGTTCCCGACGAGCAGGATCATCACGAGCGGCATCTGAAAAACCAGACCAAACACGAGCAGCATTTTGACGACGAACATTACGAAGTCCGAGATCGTATAGTAGGAAAGGACACCTTCGCTCTGAGCCATGTGGAAGAGGAACTTCATGAAAATTGGCAGCATTATCAGATACCCGTAAGCCACTCCGGCGATAAACAGGAGTATCGACGCGATGCCGTACTTTATCGCCTGACCTTTCGTGAACTCGAAGTCCTTCAAAAGTTCCGTCCTCTCCTTTAGCGTCTTGTATGCTATATATAGAATATAGGGTATAGCGGCAACTATTCCGAGAGCGAGAGATATCTTCATCTTGAGCATGAAACCTTCAAGAGGTGTTCGATAAATGAGTTCTGCACCTTTAGGCAGGAGATCGTGCTTTATCTTCATTATAAGCGGATCAGCTATAAAGGCGAAGCTGACGAACCAGACTGCGAGGACTATGGCGAAAACTCTCAGAAGTTTCTGCCTGATCATCACGAGTATTTCCGCGAGTTCTGTTATCGTGAACTCTCCGCTCACTCCGATCAACTCCGAATTTTCTGGATTTTCCGGTTTTCAGACGCTTTCAGCGCTTAATCAAGCAGGACCTGACCGGTACTTTTAACCTGAGTGGCGAATAGGCAGGAGAGTTATTTAAAGTTGTTCGCTGCTGGCAATTTAAGGAAGAGAACAGCACGTAGTCTCGTGAGACCGAAAAACGAGTTAGGGTAAGTGTGAAAAACCTGAAAAACTGTAAAATGATAAAACAAAAGTATTGGTCTGACTACCTTACACTATGAGCTTAGAGGAGTCTACACTTCCGGCATTTTTACTAATATGTTCAGGACCTGCTGCCCTCGCATTTAGTTTATACATCTTCCACAAGTCTGCCAGAAGCTACAATAGAAATGTCGTGAGAAGAGCTCTCGCTGTGTCAACGTTCGTCCTGTTTTCAGTCTCCTACTCGTACGTTTTGCTGAGTTCTCCCGAGGCGAGGGCCGGGATGATAGAAGAGCTTTCCTGGCTCGTAGCAGCGGTTTTTGGTTTCTACTTCGGGTATAGGGTGATAGACAGGTGGAACCTCGTCAGAATCGCGGAACTGTACGGAAAAGAGGGTATTTCAAATGCCGTTCTGGATAAAATTTTGCGCGAATTCATTGACGACAAGGAAAGTAGTTTTGTCAATAGTTCACGTCGCTGTAATGGAGTGACAGAAGAGGAACATGGAAAATAAGTCAAAACTCGGAGTGTAAGAGCAAGTTTATTAGCACGAAATTAAGCAATAAACCACATAGTCGATCGTAAAGAAAAAGTGTAAATTCTATCTACAATAACTTCGTCCATTACCATGTTAAAACAAAGGAAGACCGCAGAAACATGTCAACAATAAACAATGACAAAATTTATTAAACTCTCCCTCGTCTTTTGTCGCAAAAGGCTTTGGGGGGATTTTTATTCTACTGGAAGTGAGGTTCCACGGTAGGGGTGGTCAGGGAGTTGTCACTTCGGCAGATGTCTTAGCAGTGGCAGCGTTCAAGGAGGGCTTTTACACTCTCTCTTTTCCAACGTTCGGTGCTGAGAAAAGGGGGACGCCAGTGGCTTCTTTCCTCAGGGTCTCTGACAGGCCAGTAGTTCTCAGGGACGAAATATACGAGCCCGATTACGTTGTAATTCTTGATCCGACAGTTATGGAATCCGTAAACGTCGTTTCAGGGCTAAAGAAGGGAGGATTTGTCGTCGCTAACTACCCGAGGGAGAAGGAGCTCGAGGAGAAACTCGGAGTGAAGGTTTTCGCTATAAACGCGACGAAGCTCGCAATGGAGCACCTTGGCAGGCCGATAACGAACACGGTTATGGTTGGAGCTTTCGCAGGATTAACAGGATTAGTGAAGCTTGAAACACTGAGAGACACAATTTTGGAGTGGTTCTCGAAGAAGGGAGAGGAGATAGCCAAGAAGAATGCAGACTTAGTTGAAACAGCTTACAAGATAATGGAGGAGAGGAGGAATGAAGCTAAGGAGCTCGGACTGAAGTTGCCCGAGCTCGTTTTACAGAAGTGAAGTTTTATGACAATTAAAGGAGTGTGGTAGTGTGGGTGAAAAGCTCAGGATAACCCTTGGGGCTGTTTCAAGACCTCTTGAGTCTCTCAAAATTAAGACTGGAGACTGGGGGGCTGAGTATCCTGTTGTAATAGAAGAGAACTGCAAAGCTTGCGGGGATTGCGTTGTTTACTGCCCCGACTTGTGCATAGAGCTCGTCGAAACTGGAGAGGTCGACGAGAAGGGCAGGAAGAAGAAAGTTGCGAAGGTTAACTACGACTACTGCAAGGGATGCGGGACTTGCAGCGTCGTCTGCAGACACGATGCGATAAAGATGGAGATTAAGGAAATTTACAAGGGGTGATTTTCATGATGAAAGTTGTTAGGGGATTTTATGCTGTTGCCTACAGCGTCAAGCTTTGTAGGCCAGATGTTATCTGTGCGTATCCCATAACTCCGCAGTCCGAGATAGTTGAGAACATAGCCCAGATGTATGCAAATGGAGAACTTGGCAATTGCGAGTACATAACGGCTGAATCCGAGTTTGGAGCTGCCTCAATCCTCGTAGGAGCTTCTGCAGCGGGAGCAAGGACTTACACGGCAACTTGCTCCCAAGGTCTAATTCTAATGAGTGAGGTGCTGTGGAACGCCGCCGGAATGAGGTTGCCCATAGTGCTCACGATAGCGAACAGGTCGTTGAGTGCTCCCCTCAGCATATGGAACGATCACCAGGACAGCATGGCGATGAGAGATGCAGGAATCATTCAGATGTACGTGGAAAACAACCAAGAAGTCCACGACATGATGCCTCAGGCGTTCAAGATAGCGGAGAACCACAAGGTATTGCTGCCAATGATGGTGTGCATGGACGGCTACAAGCTAACTCACGCTTACGAGCCTGTCGATCTGCTCAGCCAGGAGCTCGTTGACGAATTCCTACCTCCCTATGATCCCCCAGTCAAGATGACGACCAAAGAGCCATACACCTTCGGCAGCTACGCGACTCCTGCGAGCTACATGGAGTTCAGAGTGGCCGTTTACAACGCGATGGAGAGGGCGAGGAAGGTCATAGAGGATGTCTACAAGGAGTGGGCTGAGATAAGCGGAAGAGACTGGGGCGGCAACATAGTTGCTGAGAACTGCGAGGACGCTGACGTTTGCGTTATGGCGATGGGTTCTCTCGTTGGACTGGTGAGGGAAGTTGTAAAGGAGCTGAGGGACGAGGGCAAGAAAGTCGGATTCATCAAGATCAGGACTTTCAGACCGTTCCCGGCTGACGAGATCGCTAAGGCCGTTGACAACGCTGAAAAGGTGATAGTCTTCGAGAGGAGTTTGTCCATGGGAAGTGATGCCCCCGTTACTCTCGATGTCAAGTCTGCGATACACAAGAAGGCGATAGACGTTTACTCCCCGGTGGTTGGACTTGGAGGGAGAGATGTGCCTCAAAACCTCGTGAAGAGCATAATCGAGGAGGTAATGGAAAACAAAGTCGAGCCGGGGACGTACTTCAGAGGCCTTAAGGATTATGAAGAGGTGATAGTGTGAGCGAGAACATGAGACTTTTTGGTAGCGGTCATGGAGCTTGCCCCGGTTGCGGGTTGCCGATAGCGGTAAAGAGTGTGTTAGAGGCTACTGGGCCGTGTTTCGTCGCAAACTCCACTGGCTGTCTCGAGATAATAAGCTCCCAGTACGGAAAGAGTGCTTGGGGTGTGCCCTACATTCACTCAGTCTTCGAGAACGCCGCTGCTGTTGCTGCTGGGATTGAAGCGGCTCTTAAGGCCCTCGGTAGGAAAGATGAGGGGCCAGTAGTGGTGTTCGCCGGAGATGGAGCCACTGCAGACATAGGAATTGGCTGCCTTTCTGGAATGTTCGACAGAGGGCACGACGTCCTCTACGTTTGCTTGGATAACGAAGCTTATCAGAACACTGGAAACCAGCAGAGCGGTTTAACGCCTCCCGGCTCTAGCACAACAACCACCCCAGCAGGAAAGGTTCTGCCGGGTAAGGTGAAGGCGAAGAAGGATATGCCGGCCATAGCTCTGGCACACAAAGCGAGATACGTAGCAACGGCGAGCGTCGCTTTTCCGAGGGACATAACGAGGAAGGTGAAGAGAGCTTTGGAGTTCGAGGGGCCGAAGTACATCCAGATTCACTCCGTCTGCGTCACGGGATGGGGTATCGACGGCAAGCAGGCTATACCGGTTGCGAGGCTGGCCGTTGAGACTGCCCTCTACCCGCTCATCGAGTTCGAGGACGGGCAGCTGGTGAGAGTGAGGAAGATCAAGGACAGAAAGCCAGTCGAGGAATACTTAAAACCTCAGAGGAGGTTCAGGCACCTCTTCAAACACCCGAAGGGTAAGGAAGTAATAGCAGAGCTGCAGAGGGTTGCTGACGAGAACGCGAAGAAGTTTGGGCTTGACGCCTGATTTTTTAAATTTTATTTTGTCGCTTTTAGCATTTAACTTTTCCATTCTGTCTCCTCAATACGAACCACGAATGTTTTCAGCAAAATAAAAAGTTATTAAATTTCACTCCCAGAACCAGAAGCATGGAACTAACGAAATGGGTCCCCAAGATCGTTGAAACAATTAATTCTCACCCCCCAATGTCATTACAATCTACCTTTTCGACTCTCACGCAAAGGGAGAGGCTACACCTCTCTATCCGACATCGACATTGCAGTAATTCCTGAGAATCCAAATCCAGAAAGCGAGGTGGACATAGGAAGGTTGAGAGCATTTTGAGGTTTGAAAGGCATTTTAAGGGAGCAAAAAGCTCAAATCGGATAATTTAAAGGGGCTACTACGTGGTTAAAAAGAAGGGGTCCGGTTTTCCCTCGACTTACAGAGCTTTTCGAGGTTCTGGAGGAAGCTGGCTACATAAGTGGGGGGAGTTAAAAGACTCATATTCCTCAGGAACCTCATTACCCCACGAGTATTACAGAATTTCAGAGAACGAGCTGCTTGAAATAGTCAACCTGTTGGAGATGGTCCCCGGCTTCGTCAACCGCGTGAAAGCCGAGTTTGTATAACTTCCGTTTTTACCCGTAACAGTTGCTGTTAAGGTGGAAATCGACGGCGCTGCTTGACGGTTTTTTTTGTTTTTGGTTTTGGTCGATATTCTGGGTAATATGTTGTTGCGTACAGCCCTCCATAGTTCAAAGATTATGTACTAAAACGGCAATTTTCGTGAAATAAGAAAAATTGCATAACATCCCCGGCGGGAAGGACACGAACGAGAGTTCGTTTTCCACTCTAAACTTGCAAAAACCTGAATTCATCCAATTTACCACCTTTCCTCCAACCAAACAGCAAAAATCAGAACTCCACAGGAAACAAAGGGGTCTGGGAGTTTGGCTGATTAGGACTTCTTCCACACCGAAGGGTAAACGCCCCTCTCCATGACTACCCTTTCAACGTCAACGACTTCCCCGCTCCTCATTTTTACTATGTCCTCAGCGTCCTTCAGAGCTTTGCCCATCGCAACGAGCTCGTGCTTCAGCGTGAAAATCGCAACTTCCCTCCCGGCTTTGACGTTCTTCTCCACGTAAGCGACCCCCTTCGCCATAAGGTTCGCTCCGTGACATATCGCATCGACAGCCGTGTCCTTTACCACTATCTTCGGCATGTGAACGACTGCCAGCTCCATGGGCTTCACGACCTCTTTTATGTACCTCTCTTCCCCCTCCTCCTTCCATAAGATGTACGCATCAAGCAGATCGTGGAGAGTGTAGCACATGCTCTCGTCGAAGTGCCCGGTCTTCGTCCTCCTGAGTTCCTGCATGTGAGCACCCTTGCCCATGACTTCTCCCACATCGGTGCATAGCTTTCTTATGTACGTTCCAGCCTCACATCTGACCTTGAAGAGAACATCTCTCCCCTCTACTTCCAGAACATCTATCCCGTAGATCTCCCTAATTCTCAGCCTCTTCTTAACGGCAGACTTGAGTGGGGGCCTCTGGTATATTTTACCGACGAACTTACTGAGAGTGTTCCTTACCTCCTTCTCAGAGGCATCCGCATGCAGTCTCATCAGTGTTACATACTCCTTCTCCGAACCCTGAAGAAACCTGACGAGCTTCGTAGCATCTTCTATGAAGACTGGCAAAACTCCGGTAACTCTTGGGTCGAGGGTTCCCGCATGGCCTGTCTTCTCGACTCCGAGTATCCTCCTAACCCACACCACAACCTCGTGACTGCTTGGACCCATCGGCTTGTCTATACACACGAAGCCCTTTCTTATGTACTCCCCCACCGGCCTCTTGTACGGATAACAGCCATATTCCTCACTCGGTTTGGCCTCTTCCTTCACATAAAACCTATCCTCGAACTGCCCAATGATTTCCTGCGAACTTTTACCCATCGTCGAAGTTCTGGGTTTCCAGACTTTTAAAATGTTGTTCTGCTAAAATGTTGTTCTACCCTCCATCACTTTTCAGCACCTTAATCTGCGTATGCACGCACTTCAGCCTCGGTTCAGCTAATCCCGAGCATAGATGTAAGGGCCACGAGAAAGAGGGCGAGGGAAAAGAACCAACCAGCGTATGACGCGAGCAGAGGTCTCAATCCCGCATCCTGAACCTCTGGCACCCTCACTGAAACCCCTATGCTCGAAAGCGTTATCGAAAAGGCGAGGGTAGAGAGGGGTTCGACTAACTTCACGACTCCTTCTGGTATCATGAAGCTCGAAAGAATAGATACGACGAGAAACGCGAAAATGTACCAAGGAACGTAAAACCTCTTTTCAGAGTATACCAAAGAGGTTACGAGTGCGGCAACCGATATCAAGGCAATTCTTATTCCCTTGACGGATAGCGCTTCTCTGACGAGCTTCTCGCCGAAAGGTTTCGTCGCAGCCTCTACTAGCCCCGTCTGATGTAGAGTTGCACCGCAAAGCACGGCGTAACCGTAGCTGCTTAGCTTCAGCACATGCTGGAGTGCCGGGTACATGATGACTCCGGTAAGTCCCACAACCGTAATCACGAGTATTGCCGCTGAGAAGTCTCCCTTCCTTGGCTTAACTATCGAAGACAGGATCGTTATTGCAGAGGCACCGCATATCGCCGTTCCGCACGCGAGCAGAACAGAGAGCCTGTTCTCCACTTTTAGCATTCTGGCGAAGAAGTAAACGAAGATACCCATAGTGAGGGCGGAGAAGGCTGTTAAAGCAACGACCTTCACGGGAATGTGAGGAGAGGGAATTCTCGCTCTGAAGCCGTACAGAACAATTCCAGCCGGAAGAACGACTGAAAGGACCTCCTCAGCCACACCATCAAGCTTCCTAGGAAAAACGGAGCTTACGATTATCCCGAACATCAGAGCAAGAAAGAGAGGGTCAAATACGGGAAAGGCTCTACTTATAGCGTAAGCAACGACTCCAGGAGCTATTACGAGTGGCCATTCCTTCTTCATGGTTTTACGAGTTCGAACTTTCCGGGCTTGTAAATGCACCTCGGCTCCTGAGCGAGGTAGTCCCCATAGACGGCGTAAGCCCTCGCTCTGCTTCCCCCACATATGTAGCGGAACTCACACTTTCCGCACTTACCCTTAAGCCTTTCGGGGTCCTTGAGGTCCTGAAAGACGGGAGACTCCATATATATTTCTTGGAGTGTTTTCTCCCTGACGTTTCCCGTTATTAAAGGCAGGAAGCCGCTCGGGTAAACTTCTCCAATGTGGCTGATGAAGAACATACCCCTACCGTCCGTGATACCCATCATCCTACCTATGCCGTCTCTCGCGAGACTTCTACCGTGAGCTCCAGCGACTATTCCCTTTGTTTCGCCCTCACTCCCTCCTCCTTCCACTTTTTCAACCTCTTTAGCCCTCTTCTCCACATTCTCAAGTCTCTCTTTCAGCTCCCTGTAGAGTTCTCCCGTCTCTGGCATCACCCCTCTATCCCTCATGTACTCAACCCTTCTCAAGTGGCAGGCTGCTGAACTCTTCACGTTGAGGCCGAGTTTGCTGACATCGTACAGCCAGCAAAGAATGTCCTCGAACTCCTGAGAAGAGGGCATGTACTCCGCTTTTGCCCTTCCCGTTGGCACGACGAAGAAGACATCCCACAGCACGACGCTCTTGTTTAGGCAAAGCTCCACCATCCCCGGGAGGTCGTGGAGGTTGAACTTTGTAACGGTCGTGTTTATCTGAACGGGCAGGCCAACGTCTACGGCATCGTCTATTATCCTCATGCTCGTCTCGAAAGTCCCTCTTATACCCCTGAAGGAGTCATGAACTTCAGCGTTGCTCCCGTCTATACTTATCGCCACCCTCGCCACGCCGCTATCTTTCAACCTCTCTATCTTCTCCCTCGTCGCAAGTGGAGTTCCACTGAAGGCTATGGCTACCCTTATCCCGGAACTCGAGGCCTGCTCCACTATCTCGAAGACATCTTCTCTCATCAGAGGATCACCACCAGTAACAACGACGAGTGGGTAGGGTTTCCCGAACTCCCTGAGCATGTCTATAACTCCGAAAGCCTCCTCTGTCGTAAGCTCGTCGGGGTGTCTCTTCTTCTGAGCTTTCGCTCTGCAGTGCTTACACGCGAGCATGCACGCTCTTGTCAGCTCCCAGAAAACTATGAACGGCTTCTCCCTTATGTCAAACATGCTGAGAGCTCACCCACAAACTTTTTTGTTTTTTCCGTTTGCAGTTCTTAGCCTCCTAGCTTCTGGCTATGGCTCCTGACCTTCAGGAGAACCGGCAAGGTGAGAAATCCAACGACTCCAAGCTGGGATTTGAACGCAATTGCGATCGGTTTGTGAGAAAGAAGCATAAGTATCGAGGAGGAGAGGGCTGAGAGGACTGACAAGGCTGCAAAAACCACAGCCAGAATGGAGGCTGAGAGAGCGTAAACTTCCCCCCTGAAAACTGAGATCGCAAAAATTAGCGAGATCGTCATTAGAACGAAAGAGTCTGGGGGTGAGTTCTTGAATTGGAGGATTGCAGTTGAGAGAAACAGTGCCGAGTACGCGACGCAGGAAGCTTTCATCTTACACCACCCACACTACTTTTACCAGTTCCAGAAAGAAGAGAGATGCGACGTAAGCTATCGAGAAGCTGTAAACGGCCGAAAAAGCTACCCATTTCCAGCTCCCAGTTTCGCTCTTTATGACTGCGAGAGTTGCTGCACACGGCATGTACAAGAGTATGAAGACCATGAGGGCGAAAGCACTCGAAGGCGTAAGCATGGCATGGAGGTTTGGAGCTGTTATGCTGAGAGTCTCCACTATTACCTCCTTCGCTATCAGACCTGTGAGCAGAGCCACCGCGACCTTTCCGTTCCACCCCATGGGGGAGAAAAGAGGGCTTATTGCCTCTCCGAGCATGAAGGCGTAGCTGTCAGTCTTATTTGGGAAGTTCGTTATGAACCAGAGAACAACTGACATGGCGAGAATTATCGTTCCCGCCTTCTCGAGGAAGTGCCTCAACCCACCCCAAGCGTTCTTTAGGATATCTCTGACTCTGGGAATCCTGTAAGGGGGCATCTCCATGACGAAGTCGGCGTCCCCCTTGAAGATTAGTTTTCTGAGTGCGTAGGCGGAGAGCATCGCGAAAGCGACGCTTATCAGGTATATCAGCATTATTACCTCTCCACCCCTCCCGGGAAAGAAGAGACCGGCAAGGAGAACGTAAACTGGTAGCCTCGCACTGCAGGAGATGAAAGGGAGGCTGAGTATAGTCGCCATCCTGACTTTCGGATCTTCTATCCCCCTCGCCGTGAGTATAGCTGGAACGTTGCAACCAAAGCCCATTATCATCGGTATCGCTGCTCTACCGTTTAGCTCAAGCCTGCTCATGATTCTGTCCATGAGGAATACTGCTCTCGCCATGTAACCGCTCAGCTCCATGAACGCGAGTCCCATGAAGAGGAAGGCTATGTTCGGAACGAAGACGAGGACGCTTCCTACTCCCTTTATCACACCCTCGCTCAGCAGGGATGTGAGGAGGGTGCCACTTCCAACAAGAGAGGAGAGGGTGTCCACCCCCACCTCTATCAGAGCTACGAGCGGAGAAGCGACCTGATACGTGAACTTGAACAGCATCCACATGGTCGAGAGGAAGACGAGCATGCCTAGGACAGGGTCCGTGAAAACTTCGTCTATCTTGTCGAGGTAATGTAAGCCCTCATCTCTTTTCCTCACGACGAACTTGACTATCGACTCCGCAAGCCTTACGGCCTCCTCTCTCGTCCTAGCTCTAAGCCTGCACCTCTTTGGACTGAATATCGCTTTCTTTAGTTCCTCTATTCCCTCCCCCTTTACGGCAACAGTTTCGACGACTGGCACTCCGAGTGTTTCTGAGAGGGTTCTGGAGTCAACTTCTATTCCCCTCTTTCTCGCCTCATCGAGCATGTTAAGAGCCACGACCATGGGGGCCCCAAGGTTACAGAGCTGGAGGGTCAGGTAGAGGTTTCTCTCGAGGTTGGAGGCGTCGATAACGTTGAGAATTAGGTCGTAGTCTTCCTCCATCAGAAATCTCCTCGAAACTTCCTCGTCCGCGCTGTAAGCCTCGAGCCCGTATATGCCGGGGAGGTCGACAAACTCGACCGTAACTCCGTTTACTACGCTCCTTCCCTCCTTCTTCTCTACAGTCGTCCCGGGAAAGTTTCCGACCTGAAAGTTTCCTCCTGTGAGAGCGTTGAGTATCGCCGTCTTTCCAACGTTAGGGTTTCCGACCATTGCAATCCTGATCTTCTCTTTCCTCTCTCCACCAGCCATTTCGGTAGCGATAAACTCTACAGATTTTAAAGCTAACCTGCTTTTTGGCTCGCTAGTCCTGCACCTTATTCTACCCTTTTTACCGGATGTAGAGTTGCGAAACCTGTGCTCTGGATAATTGAAAAATTCGTCGAAATCTAAGGAGGAAAGAGCAAAAGCATAAAACGTTAAATACCTCGTTGCGGAAATAATAAGCCTGTGAACGTAACAATGGAGCAGGAAGACATAATCAGGGAGCTCATAGAGAGGGTAGCAGGTGAGGTCGGGCTGATAATTTACACCCTGCACCCAAAAAGGGAGTTTACGGACGAAGAGCTTGCGAACGAGCTCGGAATCGAGATAAACGACATAAGGAGAGCTCTATTCTACCTGTACGAGATAGGTCTCGCGGATTACAGGAGGAAGAGGGACGACGAAACTGGGTGGATGGAGTACTACTGGCGAATCCACTACGAGAGGGAGAAGGAAGTTCTGAGGAAAGAACTCCTGAAAACTAAGAAAAAACTGCAGGAAAAGCTTGAAACCGAAGAATCAAACGTTTACTATATCTGCTCCAACGGGTGCGTTAAAGTAAGCTATGAGGAGGCAATGGAGCTTAACTTCATGTGCCCAAGGTGTGGGGCACCTCTCGAGTACTTCGACACGAGTGCTGTTCTCGAAAAACTTAGGGAGGAAATAGAGAAGATAGATGAGCTCCTAAAGAAAATAGACTCAGAAGAACAGGGAAAAGCGGAGAAGGCTGAAAAAGAGATTGTATAAATCGTAATATTATAAGAGGCAAAAACATGAGCAGGGGAATTGAAAGGGCAAAAGAGCTCGTGAGAAAACTCGGAATGGAACCTCACGTTGAGGGAGGATACTTTGTTGAGGTTTACAAGTCTCCCGTGATGGTTACGGCAAACGGTAGAGAGAGAAGAGCAGTTACTGCGATATACTACTTGCTTGTGAACGATCATATTGACAACGATGGCGGAGGTGGCATGGGGAACCCAAGGGACAACTCAAGGAGCAGACTGCACAGGGTGATGTCAGACGAACTCTGGTTCCACTGCGAGGGGGATCCTCTCGAACTCCTCTGGGTCGATAAAGAGGAGCGAATCAGAAAGGTCGTTCTGGGAGGAGACTGCTGTTTTGCCGTTGTTCCTGCTTGCTGCTGGCAGGCAGCAAGGACGCTTGGAGACTACACCCTCGTTTCCTGCGTCGTCGCTCCCGGTTTTACCTATGATGATTTCGAGCTTTACGAGGAGGATATTTTGAAGTATCCCGAGCTCCGGGACTTCGTATGAACCTCGAAGTGAAGGAGATATGCGGAGTCGGCCCGGCTCTAGTTGACAGGATATGTAGGATAGACAGATATCCAGAGAGGGGAGGGCAGGCGATAGTGAGGGAGAGCATAAAGCAGGCCGGAGGGGCTGCTGCAAACACGATTTTCGGGCTCGCGAGCTTTGGAGAGAAGTGCAAATTTTACACGACTCTTGGAGAAGATGCTGATGCTAACTTTTTTACCTCGAGTCTGGAGAGGGTGGGGGTCGGGG